>ERZ779843.93-NODE-93-length-130202-cov-39.519443_pt1 | contig 130202 bp, 102 predicted proteins | sample MGYA00511560_ERZ779843 | MGnify/ENA primary metagenome ERZ779843 (study PRJEB29588, sample SAMEA2158062) | human gut metagenome | biome: human gut; feature: human-associated habitat; material: faeces | place: Denmark | collected 2008/2010 ... | reverse complement strand
TACTTTTCTGCTCCCACGCCCAGTTTCCGCTCCCCGACATATCGATTAGCTTCCGGGGTGGGCTTTTCTGCTTGCTTTTCACACCCTACGCCCACGCTATGGGTTTCCCCGCCTACTTTTCTGCTCCCACGCCCAGTTTCCGCTCCCCGACATATCGATTAGCTTCCGGGGTGGGCTTTTCTGCTTGCTTTTCACACCCTACGCCCATGCCGTGGGTTTTTCCGCCTACTTTTCTGCTCCCACGCCCAAATCAATAGATTCATAAAAAGGAATTATGAATTTTCTGTGATAAAATCATGTATTCCATTTACGCAGCAACTTATATATGCTACATTAAGAACAACTCATTTATCGAGTTTTTAGCGCATAGTTTTTCATACAGAAAATCTGTTTTACAACTCAGAACAACTCAGATTTTACTTACCCACGTAGTTTACATTTTAGCGTGTTGCCTAACGGCTTCATGTGTTTTCGCATTATGATGGTCTGTACTATTACAGTCGTTGCAATGTCAATTATTGAAAGAGGTGTATATCATTTTTATACAGAATATTCTTGAACAGCAAAAACAATTAAATAAAAGCATCGAAAACTATAAAAAGCTTATCAATAAATTCCCCTCTGGAAAACTACAATGTTTCAAGAACGGAAAGCATATCAAATCATACAAAGTGAATGGCAATCTGAAAAAATACATTCCCACCAAAGAATCTGCCACTATTGAGAAATTAGCTTTGAAGAAATATTATGAAAGCTGTCTGGATGATTGCATCAAAGAAAAAGAGCTTCTTGATCGATTCATTCAAGATATTCAGGCTTTGCCGAATACATCTCAGAAGCTTCTGGCGACAGATTCAAATTATCACACATTTTTAGCTAAGGCACTGATTCCTGATGCATGGGCAGGCGTCTCCTATGAGCAAAATCCTTATAAGCGCGAAGATCTTATTCACAACACGTTTTCCGGAATGAAAGTACGCTCAAAGTCGGAGGAAATCATAGCAAATATTTTGTTCACAAACCATATTCCGTTTCGATATGAAGCGCCACTCACACTAAACGGATCAACCATGTATCCTGATTTTACAATCAAAAATCCAAAAAATAATTCCTATACTTATTGGGAGCATTTGGGGTTGATGGATAAAAAGGAATACAAAGATCATGCCATGGAGAAAATCAGTACATATTGTGACCACAATATCATTCCGGATGTTAATCTCATTCTAACTTACGAGACACAAAAGCATCCGTTAGATTCCAGTTGGGTGCAACAATTGGTGATGCGGAATTTCATGTAGAGTAGAGCTTGATTAAAATCCAGCTTGCCTTTTTGTTATAAATAAGTTCACCCCGGAAACCTTTTTCAAGTTTCCTGGGTGGGTGTCCCGCTTTTTCTCTTTCCACGCCCACAGCGTGGGCTTTTCCGTTTTCTGTCCCGCCCCCACGCTCAGAACATAAGAGACCCATATTCTTCACAAACCATTTTTATAAAATCAAAAAACATAGCGACTTTTATGAACACTCTCCATATATTTCAGTCATCTCCTTTAGTTTTAAAAAGAAAATGACTGAACCTTTATCTATTATGAAAAAACGCCCCGGATATCTCCAGAGCGTTTAAATTCATTTTTACTTAACCGTTATTTCCTTACCTGCTAAAGCTGCATACTCAGCAGCTGTTGCATCCCATGAAGCTGTATTATTGGTTGTATTATATACATAATAAATTATTTTATCTCCCTGCGTATACTCTACTCCTCGTACAGTGTATTCTTCATGCTTGTTTGTTACACCTTCTGCAGATTTCCCAAGTTTAATTTTTACATTTGTAGAAGGTACATCTGCTGTATTATTAATTTGATCCTGAAATGCCTTCAATGTTGTTGCATCCATAGCTGACAAATCAGTTCCTTTTGCATAAGCACTTGAACACTCTGTCTGCGCAGCTGTCAATACCGTCTTTCCATTCAATACAATCTGCTGTCCCTTTGCTCTGTCAATATAACCAAGCAATGCTGGTACGAGGATTGCTGCCAAAATTGCGAGAATTACGATAACAACAATCAGCTCTACCAAAGTAAAACCTTTGTTTTCTTTCATCTTTTTCATAATCATTTCCTCCTTAGTCTTTTTGTTTTTTGATATGAAAAATCTTTATAAAGTATAGCAAAATTTGCTATCAGTATCAACTTTTTCCCTTTTTTTCGAGGGATTTTCTCATGGTAATTTTTACCATTTATGCCACATCTAGTTGCTCAACAGCCTTTTACAAATACTGATCGAGCTCTGCGACATCGTTTGAATATTTGTAAGCCATCTGGCGGTTAATCATACCGTTCTGAACCAAACGGGACAAATCACCATTTAATGTATGCATACCTACGGATGAACCGGACTGCATCAGAGAACCGAGCTGATGACATTTATTCTCACGGATCTGGTTGCAAACTGCATCCGTACCAACTAAGATTTCTGTCGCTACAACTCGTCCATTTCCACGTGCATTCGGAATCAGACACTGTGTGATTACACCATTTAACACGCTGGCAAGCTGTGTCCGTACCTGATTCTGCATGCCTGCTGGACAGGCGTCAATGATTCGATCAATCGTCTGTGCCGCACCAGTCGTATGCAGGGTGGACATAACCAGATGTCCGGTCTCTGCCGCAGTCAGTGCTGCTGAGATTGTCTCGTAATCACGCATCTCTCCTACCAGAATAATATCCGGGTCTTCACGAAGTGCACTTCGAAGTGCCGATGCAAAGTTTGTGACATCTCTTCCAACCTCTCTCTGGTGAATAAGTGCCATCTTTCTGTCGTATACATACTCGACCGGATCTTCAATCGTAATAATATGTTCCGGACGATTCTCGTTGATATAATCAATCATGGAAGCAAGTGTGGTTGATTTACCAGAACCGGTTGGTCCTGTCACAAGAATCATACCACGCGGCTTATCTGCCAGCTCCCGAAGCACGCTTGGAAGTCCAAGCATCTCCATCGACGGAATCGAGGAATTAAGCAGTCGGATTGTTGCCGCCATCTTGCCATCCTGCTTGAACACATTCACACGCTGACGGTTGCCATCCGGGGTACGAATTGCAAAATCCGCATCTATGCCTCGCTCAAGATTCTCCCGCTGTTCATCGGTCAAAAGCTCTGCGAGCATCGCGATGATTTCTCCGTCGCTTGGATTGGTCGGTGCATTCTGCAAGCGACCATTGATTCGATACATAAGTGGCATACCAACTGTGATATGAATATCCGAGCATCCCATCGAACGTGCTTCCATAATCATCTGATCTATCATCATATATATCGACCTCCTCTCGTATTATTTAATCTTTTTATTATGTTTTTTTATCATAATTTTTACTTGTTTTTTCTTCTACTTGCTGTCAGCTTCCGGCATGGGTTTTTTCTGCCTGCTTTTCTCTTCAAAAACACATACCGTGTGTTTTCTGACTTCAATTCTCGCTTTTATACACACTTTTCCCTTCTCTACACGCCAATCAGCTTCCGGTTTGTGTTTTTCTGCTTGCTTTCCCTTCAAAAAACACATGCCGCGTGTTTTCCGACTTCAATTCTCGCTTTTATACACACTTTTCCCTTCTCTACATGCCAATCAGCTTCCGGTTTGTGTTTTTCTGCCTGCTTTCTAAATATGTGCTTTAAACATATATTTTTTCCGCTCTCATCCTACTCATAATAAGACACGCGCAACAGTTCATCTACAGTCGTCGTACCATTTTCCACGAGTTCGAGTGCACTCTTCTTCAAGGTACTCATGCCCTGCTCCTGTACAGCATAATCTTTGATTTCCTCGACCGAAGCGCCCTTCGTGATCATTTCACGCACCTTCTTATCGATCATCAGGATTTCATGGATAGAAATACGTCCCTTGTAGCCCGTGTTGTTGCACTGTCTGCAGCCTTTGGCATGCTTGATCTGAGGGAAATGTACGCCTGCGATTGCTTCCTCCTGCTCGGTCATCGGTCCCCATTCACCACAGAACGGGCAGACTTTACGCACGAGTCGCTGTGCCACGATACCAACTAAAGAGCTGGCGATCATATACGGTTCCACTCCCATATCTGCCAGTCGGACAACCGAGGAAGCCGCATCGTTCGTATGCAGCGTCGAAAGTACCAGATGTCCGGTGATTGCGGCACGGACAGAAATGGATGCCGTCTCTGCATCTCGCGTCTCACCGACCATGATGATATCCGGGTCCTGACGAAGCAAGGCACGAAGTCCTACCTCGAAGGTCAGTCCTGCGGTATTATTTACCTGCATCTGATTGAGCTTTGGCACATTTTTCTCGACCGGATCTTCGATCGTCGAGATATTTACACTACGTTTTGCAAGTTCTTCCAGAATCATATACAGTGTCGTTGATTTACCGGAACCCGTCGGTCCGGTCAGATAAATGATTCCGTTTGGTGACTGCAGCATCCGCATTACGAGTTTATAGTTCCGGTCAGTCATACCGAACGTTCCCATATGGTCGATCGAACCTGCCGATGCAAGAAGTCTCAAAACCGCTTTCTCGCCAAATACGGTTGGAATGACAGATACACGAACATTCAGGTTCACACCTTCAATGTTGATACGGAAATGTCCATCCTGCGGGATTCTTCGCTCTGCGATATCAAGATCACCAAGGATTTTGATACGTGCCAGCAGGGAATTGTGAATGTTCTTCTGCAGCGTCATGAAGTCGCAGATAACACCATCCATACGCATTCGCACGCTTGTATGGTTCTCAAATGGCTCGATATGGATATCAGATGCATTTGAGTTATAAGCACGGACAAGCAGGCTGTTAAACAGGTTGATGATTGGCGTATCATCGTCGCCCTCTTCTACGCTGATCTCCATAACCTCACTCGTCTGTGTTGTATTCGCCGATGCTTTCTGTGCTGCCTGTCTTGCAGATACCTCTGAATAATAATACTGAATGGAATTTTCGAGCGGTGCCTTCTCACACAGAGAAATATGAACTTCCCGTCCGACAATCTGGCGGATATCCTCAATTCCATAGAAGTTCAGCGGATCGTCCACAAGGAGATAATACATCGTATCCTCTACCTTGTATCCCATCATGTTATATTTCTCGGCAAGAACACGCGGAATCATCTCCACCGCTTTCACATCCACAGACAGATCCGAAATATTGACAACCTCATAATTCAGACGCTTTCCAAGCGCCTCTAACATCTGTTTCTCTGTGATAAAGCCAAGTGCAATCAATGCGGCACCAAGACGGACACCTTTGTTTTCCTTCTGGTAGGCAACCGCCTGATTGATCTGATCTTCGTTGATGTATCCAAGTTCCTGCAATACATCACCGATTCGGATATTTTTATTACTGCGCATTTCCATCGTCCGGCACCTCCTCGTACATATAGATCTCAAGCGTCAATGTCAAAACACGCTCAGTCTTGATATCGTACTCACCTTCTTCGGTCAGGTTCGTGATACTCCGCTCCTCAGACCATGAATAGTTGCACACACGGATTTTCTTATCGCTGTTTGAGAGATCTTCGATCAGCTGAAGCAGATCACTCTCTTTTCCGCCTAGACGAAGTGTCACCGTCGCATTATAAATACCTGTTGTTACCTCATCATCAAATGCCGGAAGCGCACTCGTTTCGCTGTCCGTCGACATACCGCCACTCTCCTCAGCCGCTTCGATTTCAGAGCGTTCCGCTTTCGCGCCCTGTGGTGCTTCAGTCGTATCCGTTTCCTCCTGTGCTGCGAGCATTGCCGCACGCTTCGAATATACATATGGCTCCAAAGCCGTTTCTTCCTGTGGCATCTGGATAGCCAGATCATAGGCTGACAAGTTATATCCTAACACAAGCTCAGTGAAATACTTATCAATCTCTGCACTTTCCATCATTGGGAAGAATGATTCACGTACTCCCTGTATCTCATTTGAAAACCGCTCGTTATCTGCCTCCATCATCGGCACCTGCGTAAGCTTCAGCTCATTTTCTTCCTGTGTTTCCTTCTGTGTCGCAATCTCTTTGTTCGTATTCACGATACCCTTTACAACCGGGTAAATACCCCAGTAACCAATGCAGACTACGATCACGAATATAGAAAGCATGATCAGGAGGTTTTTGTCTTTTTGTGTCATTTCTAACTTCATAACGATCCACTCCTTATTCTGCATCGCCGACATCCGGCAAGTTTGTTTCTGTTGTCTCTGGCTGTGCATCTGTATCGGTATGTCTGCCTGCGGACTCCGCCAGCGTACAGGTCACATGGATATCCCACAACTCATCGGATTCCACATAAGAATATCCGGTATAATCAACATTGCTGAATATATCCTCGCCGCACAGATTGCGGATGAATTTATTGATATTATCTACCGTATCGGCACGCGCTGTCATCGTCAGCACGCCCAGATCCGCATCGAAGGAATCAAAGGTCACGGTTGCAAGCCCCTGCGCGCAATCATCGACCACACCCATCACCTCACGGTTACAGACCGGATACGTGTATAGATTCTGATTCACTCCTGCAATCGCATTGTATTGATTGCTCAGATAGGATGTTTGCTCCAAAAGTACATCATACCGTGCAACCTCCATAATCGTTGCCGGAGACTCATTGTACTCCTTCAGCTTCTGCAATTCCTGTTTTTTTAGTGTGCGCACCGTAATACACACGGCAAGTCCCACAAGCATCACAGCAAGACTGATCAGAATTGCAAGAAATCCCTTTCCAACTCCGCCACCTTCTGTTTCCTTCTTTTTTCCGGCATGATAGCCGTCTAAGAAATTCTGCTTGCCGGCATTTTCCGTAACAAGACCGCTGATCGGGTGGAAATGTGCCTGTACATCCAGACCATTGGTTGCAACATGTGTATCTGCAAATACCTCCACACGCGCGTAAATATCAAGCTGGGAAATTGCATTCTGATATAATGGCAGATCCTGTGGATTCACACCCGCAAGTAAAACTGCCTCAATCGGATAATCCAGCTGGTTTGCCTGCATGAACTGACGGATCTGGCTGACGGAACGCGCGATATCCTGCGCATAGTCCTCTGTTCCCTGATCATGGAAGCAGCGGGCACTGTTGAAATAGTAAAATTCTCCATTTACCCAGAGGATCGTCGTGATTGTCATGCGGTCTGCGATCTGCAGGACGAATGTCTTGTACTGTTGTGCCGCTGTCAATGCAGTCAGACGGATCAGACTGCTCTCACCGGAATATACTGCCTTGAGTTTGACGCCGATCTCAGTAAAGATGTCCACATAATCTTTGATGAAATCGGTCGTGATGATCTCGGCATAGATTTTCTTCGTCGCCTTATTCTGCCCGATTGGAAAATATCCGCAGATATAATCCTCTCCCTGTTTGATATCTGTAAACTCGCGGTTGATAAACTCTTCCGTCTTCTTCGAATTGAGCAGAGGCATCTCAATATTCTTACCAATAAACTTGGTCGAATTGATGACTAAGATCACATCCTTCGTCGGCAGATTATGTGTCGTCCAGAAGTTCTGCATGAAGCTCACAAACGCATCCGCATCCATAATCATACCATTGATGATGCTGCCATCCGGCGCATCTTCCGTATAACAATCCGCGACAGAAATCTTTCGATTTCCGGGAGTACCGGTGATCACTTGTATCTGTTGGTTTGCCAGATAAATGACTGTACTCATATGTATGTTCTCCTTCCTGTAATAGGTTTGCTTTCTCTATTTAGTACGAATTTGCAATCGTCGCATACGAGCCATAAATCGGCTGGATTACGGAAATAATAACAAATCCAACGACTGCCGCCATCACGACGATCATCGCAGGCTCCAGATAAGAAACCAGCTTGTTCATCGCTACCTCGGAATCATATTCCATCTGGTTCGCAATTGATACAAGCATTGTATCGAGCGCACCCGTCTCTTCACCGACTGAAATGGACGAAGAAAGCTTCTTCGTAAATCCATCTACCCGGTCAATACTCTCACTTAAATTCATACCACCACGTACATCCGCGATGACCTGATCAAACTGCTTTTCAATGTAAGAATTGCCAATCGTATTTCGTGCGATCTGCAGACAGTTGATGATTGAAATACCTGCCGAATACAAGCTCGACAACGTACGAGCAAACCGTGCGGTATAAATGACACGGCGCAGCTTCCCGATGACCGGAAGCTTCAGTTCTAACTTGTCCTTTGCATACCGCACACCCGGTATCGCAAAAAGCACATGAAAGAAAATATACAACACAACGGCTGCCAAAATCAAGACATACCATTTATTTTTCACAAAATTACTGATGTCCAGCAGAATCGTCGTTGAGGTCGGAAGTGCATCCATCTGGGAAAATAAATCCTTAAACTGCGGAATAACATAGCCCATGATGATTGCAACTACTACCACGATCAACACACAGAGGATCTTCGGATAAGTCATTGAGCTTTTGACCTTCTGGTTCAGCCGATATTCCTTCTCATAATGCACAGACATCTGCAGCGCAATCTTGTCCATGCTTCCACTGCTCTCTGCACTCTTGATCATGTTGATAAAGAGCGGTGGAAATGCGTCGCCACTCGCAGACATTGCCTCAGAAAGCGGCACACCGGAACGCACCTGTTTTAACAGTCCGGTATAAACCTCCCGTTCCTTTGGCTTGATGGACTCATCCTCGGATATGATTCGCAGTGCCTTTACGAGCGTCACGCCCGCGCCAAGCAGCTCACCGATATTCTTCGCGAACTCAGAGACAACATCGGAACGCAGACGTTTGATGTTGACCTTATCCGCCTGTGCCTTCGCCTGTATCAAATATTTCTTTTCCTGTTTTAAGCGCTCATGCAGATCAAGCTCATCGGTTGCCTGCATCGTACCGGAAATCGCCTTTCCGTTTTCATCCTGCGCTCTGTATTTGTAAGTAACCATAGCGCCTCCTAATACGTAGCTGTCATCATACTTTTCACATAATCAATATACATCGAGATCATGGTATCGCCCAGATTCTGAGTCAGTGCAACAAGCACACCGAATGCAAGAAATGGACCGAATGCGAAATGTTCTTTCCTTCCCTTCTTCTTACTTGCCAGCAGATAGATCGCATACGCACCGCCGACAATGATTCCAACGAAGAATGCAGCAACTACACCTTTCCAGCCAAGCAGGAATCCGGCTGCAAACATCATCTTCACATCGCCACCGCCAAAGCCGTTAAATAACATCAGAATAAACATTGGCACGCTGATCGCGAACAGTCCAATCACACGCTCTATGATCGTTGGTCCCGGCAGCACCCAGATAGCAGGGATACCAAGCAACAGCAAAATCACATTCAACTGTGGCGGAATCTCCTGCGTGTCCGCATCGATCATCGTGATCACCATCAGATCACAGATCACAAGGAAGAACAGCAACGCGGATAGATGAATTCCGTACATTGCAACAGAAAATACTGCAAATGCACCACCGACCAGCTCGATAATAAGCGGACGTTTCGGCAATACAGAACCACAATATCTGCAGCGGTTCTGATAACGAATCCGGGAAAAGATCGGAATGACATCTTTCCATGTCTGCTCGTGGTCGCACTGCTTACAGTGGGAATGACGAATCGTCAGCTTCTCCTTCTTCGGAAGCCGTTCAATGACCAGATTCAGATAAGAAAACACAGTCACTCCCATCAAAAATACCAATATGTATATCATTGCATATAAAAAATAATTCATTTTCTACCCCTTTTACTCTGTTTTACAGTTGATCTGTGTGTCGGAATTCGCATCTAAATTATAACACTGAATATATTCCGTGTATGTAAAATCGCCATACCGTGAGCTATGCAGTGTCAGACTCATATAAATAATATTGTCTGCATAATCTCCCTTCGGCTGTGTAAACTTCAACTCCTTGATGGAATACCCCATATACGCTTTCTGGTCAAATACCCAGTCAGTACTCTTCACTTCGCCACTTGCAACCACCACCGGATAATAATGCACAACCAGATATCCTTCTTCATTCACGCCAATATAGACATGACTGCCCTGCGCATCGGTAAACTCGATCTTATTATACCCTGTCGTTTCATTCTGTCCACCGAGCGTCGCATCTGTCGACAGCTGCATGACATATGGTAATGTGACCTCGCTCGTTGTTCCATCCTCATTTTTTACCTCCGTTGTGATTGTCGCATCCCGCGCACCCTCGATCTCACCGCGGATCTTCGAAGCAATGATGGATGATACCTGCATACCATTTGCAGTGCCCTTCGCAGTATAATAGACACTCACCGTATTCGCGATCACCTTGCTCGCCGCAATCATAAAAAGCCCGATCAGCATAAAGGTCACGATCATTTCCACCAGCGTGAGTCCCTGATTCTTATTATGAAATTTTCGAAAAAGATGCTTCAGTTTTTTCATTTCAATGACTGACTCCTCTTATTCTCCTGCTTCTTCACTTTTATGTATCACCCGGAACACCGTCAGATCGGCACGATCACTATAATAACGGTGCAGCTTTGCTTCTATAGCAAAGCTCGTTGCCTGTGGCATATTCTGTGAATCTGTCTTATTTGTGTCCACCGTCAGTGTGATGCCTGTATCTGCTAATGTCTCAAACACGGTATCCGTCCGATACATTTCCTCGTTCAGGATACGCTGTTCCTCCTGCATATCCTTGCTTTTCTTGACCAATTCTCCGGATACGCCAAGCAAATGTACCATACATTCTGCCAGAACCATAACAAGAATCACGAATCCAACGATCACTTCCACCATCGTCGAACCTGCATTATTCATTTGTCGCACGATTTTTCTTCTCTTCATGTTACTCACGCTCCAGAAAACTCCAGCTCCAATGCTCACTTTTCAGAATATCATTTTTCGATGGATTTACCGTATCATCTCCAGTATCCACACCAATTTCTGCGTCCTCATAATCCATACAGGACAAATTATACTTTGACAACATGGATGCTGTCTGGTCACCCTTCGTACAGGTTACTTTGACACAAAGGATAACATCGTTTTTCGATATCTGATAACTGCCATCGTTCTCCCAATAGATACAGACTGAAATATCATCCGCCATCGCTGCATATTTTGTCGTATCTCCGCCTGTTGCTGCGAGGGTAAAATACCGGTACGCCGCTTTCTCCCCATGATCAGTCGAACTCTCCGATTCATAATACGGCCAGTTGCCCTGACACACATTATATCGAAGATACTGCCACAGCAGATTTTTTCCATCCGTCACATCTTGCTTCTGCATATCAAAACTTGTATATGCCGGCGTCGTCAGTTCTTTCTCTATTTCAATACTGATCGTCTTCGAAAGCTCCCGGCATTGGTTCTGTGTCACCCGGCGCACCGAAGACGAAAACAATGCATAGCTTACAAGCAGCAAAGATAAGCAGAACACAACGACAACCATACTGACAACAATCGCCACGATCATTGCAGAACCGCGATTTTCTTCTTTATGAAATTGTCTGAGCTTTCTTTTTCTCTGCATGTACCTGTAATTTATCTTTCTACTATTTTGATATTCCGGTAATTGTCAGCGTCTGTGGCTGTGTCCACTCGGCAAGTCCATCTTCCGAAATTGCCGCAAATCGGATCTGCACATCTTTCACATCCTCGGTAAACCATGTGTCCTTCTCCAGTATAAAGCTTGCGCTTGTCTGGTCTGCTGTATAATAAACGGACTGTACTAATGTACCCTCTGCATCAAATCCCAGCACCTGTACGAGCATCGGTTGCTCAATTGCCACTGTATAATTCACAACTTCTTTCTGTGTCGTACCACTTCCAACTGTCACCGTTGTTCCTGCAAGCTTCGGAAGCTCTGTCTTTGCAGCTTCCTTTTTCACAGTTCCAGTCCAGATCACCATATCCATCTCCTCGGCTTCCGTGATTGCGCTGGCATCTGTTGTCGTTGCATCATCAACCGGAATCAGTTTCCACATTGCGACATCCGAGCTTTCAAAGGCATCCAGATGTGCTTCGCCGACAACTGCCTGTACTGCAACGAACGTCGTTGTATCTGGAAGTAACACAGAAATCTGATTTTCCTCTGCAACCACCTTTGCGCAGATTGCAGTCGTTGTATCCTCCAGCCGTACATTTACGGCATAGCTTACGCTTATTGGTTTTTCTTCCGTCAGAATACCTGCAAACTCGGTGTATGGATTTGCTTCACACAGGCTTTCTCTGCGGATCTTTGCGTTGCTTCCTGCATAGTATACATAATATTTATCGGTCTTTGGCTGTACATACAGCACGCCATATGCCCCGCTTGCATCCTTGATCTGCACCTCGTAATAATCGGTGCCATCCTGTACCTCGAACCGATATGCCCGTGACTCATACGTTCCAACCAGATCTTCATCCTGTACTGGTGCTGTCAATGTCCATTTTGTTCCATCGTAATACTGCAGGACACGCACATCGTCTGCCAAACGCTTGACATCCGGTGTTTCAAGCTTCTGGACAGTCTGTATTTCCTCGGTTGTTGCTTCTGTCGTAGAATCCTGTGTATCCGCATCCGTCACAGCATTCTCTGTCTCATCTGGCTGTCCCATCGTTCCAGCCGTTGTCTCTGCTTCCTTTTTACCTTCTGAAGCATCCATAACGACCTGTTTCTCTTCTGCTCCATTCGATGCAAGCTGTGTAGTCTTCGAATACTTTGTTCCATTTACTGTACAATCTGCATATTGAATATTGCTCTCGATATCGGCATCTGCATATCCAACCATCGCATCTACACTTGTCCCCCCCGTCACGGCTCCATCACTTGTACAGCTATTAAACTTCACGCCCCTGTAGCGCAGGTATCCAATCATACCACCCGTGTACCATGTTCCGGTAACCGTACCGTAATTGTTGCACTTTGTAAATGTCATCGCATCACTGGTCTGATTCTCCATCTGTCCAACAATGCCACCAACCGCGATATTTCCGGTCGCAGTCGTCTTAACTTCTGCATAATTCGTAAGGTACTCCAGATTCTCGCCAGACATCGAATGTCCGATAATGCCACCCACAGCCGTATTTTCCCCAGCTACTTTCGCTGTCACATGCCATGTGCCTGCTGTGATAATCTGCTCTGTCGCTGTACCCTTTACAACAGCATCTTTCTGGTTACATCCAACAATACCACCGGTATAGCCAAGATAGTTGTCAATCGTTGTATTTCCTTCTTCCTTTTGCGAATTATCTGTCAAAGAAACCGTTCCATAATTTGTACCAACGATACCGCCGGCATTCGCTCTTGCAGTTTCATATGCAGTTCCATCTACCATGCCGCCATGCACAACGGTATCTGCACTTCCAATCGTGTTTGCCTTGACCGTTGAATTATATCCATTGGCACCAACGATACCGCCAACATTTGCTGTCACGCCATCTCCCGCACCAGATACGCTTCCTGTAAATGTACATTCCATCACCTGTGCCGCATCTGTATCCTCTGCTTTTTCCGTCGCGATACCACTCACACCAACGATACCGCCGTAGCTTGCAATAGATGTACCACGGTTACCTACGATCGTTGCGCTTACATTACACTGATTGACTGTACCCTTGTTCTCACCGACAATACCACCTGCAACTTCTTTCGCTGTGATGGTTCCATAATTATTGCTTGTCAGAATCTTATTATTCGACTTGCGGCTCGCGCTGATCATACCACCTGCGTATCCAGTCTTTGCCGTTACAGCAGCCCGGTTCTTCGCATTCTCGATACGTAAAAATGTGTTTACATCATCGTATCCAACAAGTCCGCCAACATAAGTATCTGATGTCACACTTCCACCGCCAACAGTACCTGTCACATACATCTGTACTTCACTTGTCTGGACATTGGCATTGCATACCTTGTCAACTACCGTCTCTTCGGATGGCTGATTTAAGGTCAGCTTTCTTACATTCTCCGCTGTCGTTCTCGCATAGGTCGTATCCGTACTGTTTACAAGCATCGTGTAACCGATGTAACCTCCAGTAAATGCGCTGCCTGTGATCGTGCCTCTGAAGTCTGACATGTCCGCAGAGGTCTGGATGCGGGCGTACTGAATATCTTCGGTTTTTGTAACCAATTTTGTTGTATAAAATATTAGCTTTGCATTATTTAAAATGTAATTATATACAGACTCATCCTCCGAATAAAACATCATCTGATAGTTTTCAGAGCTGCTTTTTTTGGCTATTCGTGTAACCGTTTTAGGACTTAATTTCCAATAATTATTTGCCTTTCCATCTTCTCCTATCTCTTCTACATATTCTTTATTCATTGAATTTGCATTCCATTGATCAAAGTGAATTGAAAGTTCATTTTCAACAGGAATCTTAACATACCAATCAAACGCATCATATTCACTATTGTTTAAAAATTGAACATTCGTTATCTGGTATACCGTTAAAAGTTGTCCAACCCATATTGTTGTTTTCCCGCCTGTTAATTTTAATTGGTATTCACCCTCTCCTGTACCAATTACTTCGTGTATATTTTTTTCTGTAATGTTATTGTTTCCTGGTTTAAGTACAGTTTTGTTTCCATCTCCTCCCGTATAATAGAATTCTATATCCGTAATATCAAAGGAATATGCTTCCTGATAGCTCTTAAATGTCAACACAAAACTTCTGCTTCGACTTTTATTATTGGCAGCTATCTTTAAATCATCTGGCCGTAATACATATATAATCTCTGATTTCTCCGAATCCTCAACTTCCTCCACTGGCAACTGCCATCCCCACAACTGTTTATCTATTAAAACATTTTGTTGCACATGTATTTTTACATACCAATCGGAGATTTCTTTATCACTGTCATTTACAGCTTGAATATTATATTTCACGGTCGGTGAATCTGCACTTCCCCATATTGTCTCTACACTCAAATCCAAGTAACAAAGTTTCGTTGTATTACCCGCGGAAGAATCCGTTGCCGTATCGGTAGATCCACTCTGTCCAGGCTCCGTAATCATGTTCTGGTTATACCCATTCGTATTGATGATGTTCGCGCCAATCACACCACCGACAAAATATTTGCCGCTGATGTTCTGTGTGCTTACATATAATTGTTTCGCACTTCCGTCTGCCTTCTGCAACATCAAAATCGACGCATTGCAGCCGGCAAGTCCGCCGACATAGCTTCCTTTATCTGTATCTCCATTTATACTTCCAGCCGTCACAGCGTAGTTTGTAACTTCCGCGCCACTATCATTATAACCAACGATACCACCAACATAGTTTTTACCGACGATGCGTACATTGTTATCTTTTCTTGCTTCTGCTTTGATCACACCATGATTGTAACCAGTGATTCCTCCAACATAATCAGCTGCATGGGAAACCGGATATTCCCCAGCAACAGTCACTGCACCCGATGTATCAAGATTTTCAAGCAGAGAACCTGTATTATAACCACTGATACCTCCTGCATACATACCGGTTGCATAGACAACGCCTGTATTCTGCCAGTTTGAAACGGTATTTTTCGAATTCACGGTATCGGATACTACAATTGGACTTGCGCCCTTTTCAACCAATACCAAAGTATCTCCGCTACTATTTCCTGTATCTTCCTGTGTTTTTGTCAGATCTATATCTGCATTCGCGCCAATCACACCACCGACATAGGAACAGCCAATGACATAGTTGTCATTTCTGCCATTTGTATTCGTATCGTCCGTACCCGAAAGCTCCGCAGAACCAGTTGCATAGCCGACGATACCGCCGACATAATCATGTCCAAATACATAGCTGTGCTTGCCATTATCCAATTCTGCACGCACACCCTGAAGCGTACTAAAATAACTGTAACCGGTAATACCGCCTACATAGGTTCCAGCTACCTTGTCCGCATAAGTTGCAAATGCCGTTCCATCCTGATTTCCAAGGAATGCCTGTAAATCTTTTCTCGAATAAAACGGTGTACTGTTGCTGTTTTTGATTGTAATATTTGCAAGGGCTGATGTATCATCTGTATGATTTGCCGCATACTCGTTTACACAGCTTCCTGCTATACCACCAACGAATTTACTGTCCTTTTTATCTTCGCCATCCTTCACGACTGCATATACAGCTCCTGTATTCTCACAGTCTTCCAATGTGATGGCAGTTGACCGATTCTTCTCTGTCCGAAGCTCGCCGACAACACCTCCCACATGTGAAAGTCCGGTTACCTTTGCAGCATTGGAAAGCTCCTTCCATGTGACTGCAGACACAACCGAATCCGAATCCGCAATCAATGTTCCGGTAATACCACCGACATAAGACTTTCCTTTTACAAAACTGGCTGTTTCTGCGTCTACATCATCATTTACGACTTCGAGATTTTCTAAGATTCCCGCCGTCTCTCCAGTCAAATCCTTACCATACACCGTGATTCCGGCAAAAGAGCCAACATAATCGCCCGGAGACGTTATCTGTACATCATCCAGTTTCAGATTCCCAATAGTTCCATAATTCGTGGCAAATAAACCAACCGGCTTTTTCTCATCATCCGCTTTACCAGTATCCATGTCTGTATACAACCTACACAGGGCATTTCCTGCCTGCGACATAGTAAGTCCCTTGATCGTATAAGACTTACCATCCGTATTCTTACCATCCAGAGAATCTTCCGGGCGAAGCTGTTTCATTGAGATAAAACATTCTGCCAAATCTGCAGTCTCATCATTTAACTGAATACCATTTCCATTCGTATTATAAAACGCCCCTGACTCTACAAATCCCGCCCAGTTGATATCTTCTGATAACTGGAAATGGCAAGTCAGCACCTTATTTTTATCCTGCTCATAATGCGCACTGCTCAAGCGCAGTTCATCCACAGACTTCTCAGTATTTGCTGTAATGTCTGTCACGTAACGCATATTATAAAGATGTCTTGCATTTGCAATCGAATAATTGTAATTTACAACCTTCTTTGCAGCATCCGTGTTGTTATTTTCCTCGGCAAAATAAACATACGACTGGTTGCTCTGCCGTTCCGTTGTTGTATCATATGCAGCACCATACCCCTTGATGGAGCATTTAATCTTATTTGCATCCAGCCCAAACCGATGGAATGTATAGGTTGACTTGAATTTAAAGTTTGCATTGGCAACCTTACTTGCTTTCGATGTGTCCCGTAAAATTGACAAATTCATCTCATAGCTGGCAGATGTCGCCTGAAAATCCGCTGCATCCAATACGACACGGATCGTTCCATCCGTATCGCTCCATGCAAGGACTGGGAACTCCCCAAGCTCCTGCGCACTCCAAGTTCCAGTCTCATCTTTCACATACCGTGTGATTGCACAATTCTGTGCCTGCCGGTTTGCATAATTCTTGATCTTTGCTCCGTTTAATGTGAACTTCATAACCGGAACACCATCTGCCATATTCTCACTGGTACAGAAATCAGAATCTACATCATATACGGTAATGTCATAATTCATCTTCTGTGCGGCATTTGCCGGCTTGCTGACCTTGAACGACAGATTTAACGTATCTTCATTATTTAATTTCACTTCATCAATGGACGGCTTTTCCTTTGTACCCTTCAGCGCCGTCGACAATGTATCCACACCATAGTACCCGATCATACGGTCTTTCCGGTAAGAATCATACCGGGTGGCAATGTTAACCGAACCCCGAAGGGAATCATTGTCATTATCATACTCGAAAATTTCTACCTCATCTCCATTTGACTTGGCAGAATAAAGGACAGAAAATACCTGTCCATCCTCTAAGGAAAACTCGACGCAGATCGCGTCATTTAAGATAGACGTATCATACAGATACCCCTGTAAAAGCTGATATACGATTGGTGCCGTCAGGCTTGTCGTATCTTTTCCTGCCGCATACAGACTATAATCGCCCTTATTTGCACGCACAGAAACAAGCGTACCCTTATTTACCGTTACCCAAACGGAATCATCACTGTACGCCTGTCCTTCTTCGTAATATATCGAATCCAGCTTCACCTCGGCTGGACTAAAATTTTTCGTCTGCTTTGCAAAATCTTCTAAGGTTCCATTTGCATTATATTCCGACAACTGATTCTGCGCTGCCAAAAACATGGTCTCTGCATATTCATTCGCCTGGTTAAAGTCTGACCAGTCCTGCCATGCCATAAGTCCCATGACTGATATTGTGAGCAATATCGACAGCAACATCATCGTCACGATCATCTCAACAAGCGTGAAACCCCGATTGGATCTGCATCGTCTCTTTTGTGTCGATCTCATATTTATCACCTACTGTATAACACTATTCGCTTTATTATACAAATATATCGGAAAAAAGGCAAACTTTATCCAGTGATTTTTTTTGCATATTTTTGCCATTTCAGTGAAATTTGTGTGATATCTTACATAAATAGCTCCAGTATATACACAATCGCACACGAAACAAGCGACACCACAAACATGCTTGTCCTGCGCCATGCAAGGATCAGCGCCACGACGAATCCGATGCCTGCTGCCACCATACTGTTGCTCGCCGTGAGGATCGCCGGGAATGTCATAACCGCGAGCGTCACATATGGCACATAGAACAGAAACGACCGCACCGTCTTGTTCTTGATCTCTTTCTTGATCAATGTGAGTGGCAGAACACGGATCAGATACGTGACTGCTGCCATCACAAGAATGTACAGATAAATATTATGCTTCATGGTTTGCCTCCTCTTCTTCCTTCTCCTCATCCGGAAGCGGGAACAGCACGGCTGCCACCCCGGAGATCACAACAGTCAGAATAATCACCTTCATACCGGAAGAAATATTCTTGATCACCGGTATCTTCGTGAAAAGGAAGCTCGCCGCCATCGCGATGATCACAAGTCCGCGGATCACCTTATTGTCTCTGGCAGGCGGGATAATGATTGCCAAGAACATACCATATAATGCAACGGAAAGCGCACTAACCACGCCGCCCGGCAATACGTTACCGAGCACCACACCGAGGCAGGTGCCGATCGTCCATGCCGGAATCGCGATTGACATCGCGCCATACATATAGCATGGGTTCAATTTACCCTTTCTCGCAACCGAGATGCCGAAGATCTCATCGGTCACACCAAATCCAATAAAAAAGCGGTGTATGATTGAAAACTTCGGATCAAGCTTCTGTGTCAGTGCACACGACATCAGCATATATCTTAGGTTTATGACGAGCTGCATCAGTGCAAGCTCTGCATACCCTACGCCACCGGCAATCGCTGTGATCGCTGCAAATTCTCCTGCCGATGTCGTATTTGTCAGGCTCATAATTGTCGCCGGAAGTGCATACACCCCCGCATTTCGCGCCGCAATCCCAAGTGTAAATGCGACCGCAAGGTATCCAAGTGCGATTGGAATTGCATCCCGCATTCCATCGCAGTAATTCTTTCGATTTATATTTTCTGCTCCACTCATTTTATCTCATCCATCACTTCTTCTAAAGTTCCGTGGTCTGTCCGCACGCGGATATGGCAGGCACGCGCATAGACGGGTCCCCGCTCTTTCATCATCGCCTGGATCTTCGTATACGGATCGTCACACTGTAACAGCGGACGGTTCGTACAATGCTTTACCCGTGCATAGGTCGTATCTGCATCTGCCATCAGGTAATATACTGTTCCGACCTCTTTCAGCAGATCGCTGTTCTCCTTGCGAAGCGGCAGTCCACCGCCCGTCGCGATCACGCAATGTGTCTTCTCCCGAAGTTTCCGGATGACATCCGTCTCCAAAGCGCGGAAATATGCCTCTCCCTTCTTCTCGAAGATGTCCGGAATCGTCATTTCCTCCTGTGCCTCTATATAAAGGTCGGTATCAATAAACTCATATCCAAGCTTCTTGGCAAGTGCCTTTCCAACCGTTGTCTTACCGGCACCCATATAACCGATCAGGACAATATTATCTCCACGCTTCTTCCCATAGATTGCATCCTGCAATGCCAGATACACTTTATCGGTCAGTGTCTCAGACACCGTCAGATCATTCCACAATTCATATGCAAGAATGCCCTGATAGAGCAACATCTTCAAGCCATTTACCGCTGGCACGCCAAGCTTCTCCATCTCCTTTAAGAATGGCGTCTGTGCCGGATTGTAGATCAAGTCAACGCCCGCCTTCGCCATCGCATAGAACGTATCGCCGAAATCAAACGGCATTCCGTCACCCTCATGCAGCCCGACCGAAGTACACTGGATCATCAGATATTTTCCATCCGGAATACTCTTATAATCCTCCGAAGCCACCGCCTGCACAACCGTCTTCCCTGCAAATGCATTCATATCGTCCGCGATTGCCTGTGCATGTGCATATGTCCGGTTTACGATATACACCTGCTTTGCGCCATAGCTGACACACATATACGCGACCGCACGTGCGGCACCACCTGCGCCAAGCATGATAACTGTCTCATCCTTTAATGCAATTCCTTCTGTCTCTAACGCTTTCGCCAGTCCCGGCATATCCGTGTTGTAGCCCTTATAGCCGCCCTCCACACGGACAAGTGTATTCACTGCACCAATCGTCTTCGCGGCGATATCGACATCCACGAGAGTCTCCATCACATGCTGCTTGTGTGGCACGGTAATATTCAGTCCAAGCACGCCTTCGTCATACGCAAGCTTCACACAATGAGAAAGCTCCTCGTCCTCCACGCAGAATGGCACATACCGCTCTGACAGTCCGAGTGCATCGCTGAGCGTGTCATGGATGACCGGTGACAATGTATGTTTGATCGGATTTCCGAAGATTCCAAGCAGATACTCTGCGGTGACATCCTCGTAACCCGGTATCGCATATTTCATGATTTCCATCGCTATTTTCCCCTGTTTCGTCTATAATTGTCTAAAATCAGACATTTTCCTCAAATATAATACCATAAAAGTGAAAACCTGCAACCATTTAGATACATTTCGGATACATTTGTATCTTATAATATAGACAGTTCTTACACGCAGCCCCAACAATCAACGGGGATGCCGCACGAAAACTACGAGGGGGAATTTCATATGAGACGCAAAACCATATTCTATAAAATGGTGATCGGTGCACTCCTGCTTTCCATCTTATCCGGATGTGGAAAGAAAGCGGGCGTCGATTATATTCAGGAGAACGATTCCAGACAGGATGCCGTTTCCGCATCCGACTTACATCTGAACTATTCCGTATCAAACGGACGCACGACCGTCAATGTCGACGCCGATGTGAACACCAGTCTGTCCACGCAGTCTGCTCCGGTTGCGACTGCCGTCCGGTGCGACTATACAAATGAAGATATCACACGCATTGCGGCTGCAATCTTCGATGAGGGAAGCTATAAATTATTCCTTCCATACAGCCGTCAGTCAAAGGAAAATATCACTGCTGCCTGCGATGCATTTGCAGAGACTTTTGCTACCTACGCAGATAAATCCAAGATTCCGTATAATCTGTTGGCGGAATGCTCCTATGCACAAAATGCAAAAGACGGCGGCGTCTTTGATCCTATCGAGACAGATGGAACGATTCAATACTATCCAACCATCAAGCCAAGTGCAGACAGCGAGGAATTTTGCAACTTCTGTAATATCCGTGGCACGATAGACGGAAAGGACTATCAGCTTTCCTTCGTCCAGACGCGCAAGCACTGCATGCTTGTGTTGCACAAAGATTATAACGAAGAGCTTACCTATGGCTTGTTTAACCAATTATCCCCGATCCGTCCGGATATGCTCGAAACGCTTGCCGGCAGCGACAACATCTGCTCGTATTCCACGGAAGGTGCCTCAACGCTTGTCACCGATACGCTCTCCAGAATGGGAATCGATGATTATGTAGTTACCGGCGTATTTCCTACGCAGACCATCCGGCCTGTCTACGATATTGATGACGCTTATCAGGTATCTGCGAACTACAACAAGGAACCGGTTATTTCCTATGATTCCTATCTGGTCTACGGTGGACGCAGCTTAGATGCGCTTACCCCTGTCTACACCACTGCGAACTTCCAGACAGAGCTGACCGATTATGAAAGCATGGATCAGGACGAAAACGGAACTATCACCAATTACGAGGATTATACCTTCTATGGTTATGAATTCATCACCGCCAATGTCGGAAATGACGGTTTGAATTATCTGATTGTCTCCAATCCTATGAAGATCGAAACCATCGACGTCGATATGGCGAATACATTAGATTTCTCCCAGATCGATACGATCGCACAGGACTACATCAACAAACACACCTTTGATGAGACGGTGTATGACATAACCGATATCCGGTATGGACTGATCCGGGTATCCAACGAAGAGGATGATTCCTACCAGTTGCTCCCGGCATGGTATTATCTTGCAGAAGGAAGCGAGGAAAGCAAACCCTATTATTTCCCATCTGCCTACGTCATTATCAACGCCATCGACGGAAGCATCTACAATAACGAACTTGGCTACATCTATCAACATAGAAACAAATCAGATTAACAGGAGGACGATCTTATGAAGAAACGAATTGCAGGCATTCTCATATCCATCCTTGCATTATCCGCCCTGTCCGGGTGTGGAAAAGAGAAAGATATCTCATACGTGGATGAACCGGCAACGACAAGCGATGCTGCCACCGCTTCGGTTCTGCACCGGAATTATGAGGTCACAGACGGACTCCTGACATTTACGGTGGATGCCGATGTCGATACCTGTTTATCGGCACAAAGCTCACCTGTGGTAAAAGTCTCCCGAAACGACTACACCAAGGAGGATATGAAGCGGATTGCAGATGCCATCTTCGATGCTGGAAGCTACGCATTATTCCTGCCCTATGTCCTGCGCCCGGACGAGGAAGTCAAAAGTGCGTGCGCCGATATACAGGAAGAAATCGCACAGTACAGTGACAGCGCAGACATTCCATACTCTTTGCTACAGGAATACTATATCGCCCAGCAATGTATGGAGAATGACAACGTGGTCACCCCGATTCATACGGATGGTTCCCTGAAATGGTATCGTTTCACCTCCACCGAAAATACGGATATTTATACAAATTTCTGCGTCATCAAAGGAACGATCAGCCAGAAGCCTTACTATCTGTCGTTTATACAGACGGATGCGTACTGTACGATGCTGCTCCACACGATCTACGAACCATATATCCAGTATCCGCAATACTACGACACCTATGCAAACCCTCTTTATGAGAATGAATCGTACTCCGACGAATGTCAGTATTCTAAGGAAGAATCAAAAGCAATGGTGCTTGATACGCTTCGGACTATGGGAATCTCCGATTACACGATCACAGATGTACAGAAGGCTCAGACCATAAAACCCGATTACGAGATAACGAAAGATGGTGAAATCATAGCCAGCGATTCTTCAAACGATGGGTATTCCTATGATTCCTATCTGCTCTATGGCGGCAGAAATGTGGACGGTATCGCTCCTGTTCATACGGATTTCAATTTTTCCCGCGAACTGGTCTCTGGGACAATCGGTGAAAACAGCAGCTCCAACGATTCTTACACGAATACCAGATATGGATTTGAAGCCATCTTCGCGAATGTCGGAAATGATGGTATCAACTATCTGGTTATCCAGAATCCGATGAAAGTAGAGGAAGTCTTAGAAACAAATGCACAACTGCTCTCTTTTGATCAGATTGACGCAATCGCCAAAGATTACATCTCGAAGTTCGATGGGACGACTTTACCATTTTCTGCGGATAACACCTACAAAATCAAGGAGATTCAATATGGATTAATCCGGTTATTTGACGAAGAATCTGATTCCTATATGTATATTCCTGCGTGGTATTACATGATCGATGGGGAATCTCTTTCTTCCCCATTTTGTACATTTTCCCCATACGTCATAATCAGTGCCATCGACGGAAGCATCTATCATGATTATAACGGAAACATCAACTAAAGCGAAAGGAGAACGCATATGAAGAAACTATCCTGGATTTTAATTATTACACTTCTTGCATCCTGTCTCTCTGCCTGCGGCAGGAAAGAGACTGTCATCTATCAGGGAGATACCGCATCTACGTCCGATGCCACAGATAACCCTATCCGGAATCTCGATTACACCGTTCCGGGGGACAAAGGAACTCTGACTGTACAGGCACAGGTGGATACCTCGCTTGCCGAGAAATCAGCACCGGTTGCATCTTTATCCCGCGCTGACTTCACGGACGAAGGCATCCAGACGTATGCAGACCTGATCTTCGACGAGGGAAGTTATTCACTATTTATGCCATATGATTTTCGTTCGATTGAGGACTTAACCTCCGCCTGCGGCGCATGGGAAGATACATTCAAAAGCTATGAGAATTTCTCTACGATCCCGGAATATATGATTGCAGAATACTACGACGCTACAAATGTCCTTGCGACGAAAAAGCAAGATGCCGATGCAGCAAAGCGTGTCGTAGAAACCAACGGTGAAATGAAATGGTATATCAATCCCTATAGCGAAAGGGATGATATCGGGCAATTTATACCGAACCAATTCTGTATTATCGACGGAACCATTTCCAAAGAGCACTATTATCTGGCATTTTTTAAATCCAACCTATTCTGTCGTATGGTATTATACAAACAGTACTGTACTGATGCTATCGATTTTTCTACCAGTAACACCTATAAGGCGTATCCAATTTCTTCCGCTTACGTTGAGCAAAATGGGGGAAACAGCTGTTCCCTCTCCCTCACAGAAGCGAAGCAGATTACTGAAAAATATATGCAGACACTGAAGATTACTGATTATACAATTGTGCAAACACTGGATGCTATACGACATCCCCAACATTATACGATCAATGCCTCCTTTGCCGTAGAACCTCCGGCAGAAGAAACAGAACCTGCCACAGACTCCTATCTGTTCTATGCCAGCCGAAGCCTGAATAATCTTTCTACCTTATATACATCTGAAACATTTTCAACAACCCTGACGGATTATTCCAATGCCGAATATGACGCCAATGGTGGTTTTATATTCTCCGCGGACGAATCCAATACATTTTACGGTTTTGAATCTCTGACCGCCAGCATAGACAGCAACGGGCTTTCCTACCTGATCTGGAACAATCCAATGCAGGTAGACACCATAGAAGCAAAAACTTCTCCAACCCTGTCATTTGATCAGATTGATGCCATTGCAAAGGCACAGATTGATTTCATGAGCATATGGAACAGCAGTCCTTTCGATCCCCTTTCCATAGCTGATTGCGAATACACGGTAACGAGTATCGAGTATGGTCTGATCCGGATTTCTGATTCCAAGCACAAATCCTACTCGCTCGTTCCTGCATGGTTTTACATGCTTAAACCGGATGAAGCCGGTATCCTTTACAAATCCAGTTATGCAATTATCAATGCGATTGATGGCAGCATCTATAACCCATTTATTGGCACACTGGAACCAACAGACAACAGTCAGACAGAGAAATGACAGACAATCATACAAAAATCCGAAACAGGCTCACAGCTATATGGCAGATTATAATCATGAAAAAGGGATTGCATATGCAATCCCTTTTGTAGTGTGTGTGATTTTAAGTTTATTTACTAATTTGTTGTTATTACTTTCTAAGACCAAGCTGCTCGATAAGTGTTCTGTAACGCTCGATATCCTTGCTCTTAAGGTATGCGAGAAGGTTTCTTCTCTGACCAACCATCTTAAGAAGACCTCTTCTTGAGTGGTGATCCTTTGGATGTACCTTGAAGTGCTCATTCAGGTCGTTGATTCTTGCTGTAAGGAGTGCAACCTGCACTTCTGGTGAACCTGTATCACCTGCTGTACGAGCATACTTCTCAATGATCTCTTTCTTCTGATCTGCTGTAATCATGCTTTTTTCCTCCATTTTCTTATTTTGTCCAGTCGCTGAGTTATGGTCGGAGTGATCCTATAACCAAGTGACGGCATTTGATATCTTACCACAAGACCTTCATCTTGTAAAGCACTATTTTACTTATAAGTTCCACCCTTGATATAGCCCTCGGCTTTCTCGCTTCCATGTGTGAATTTGTAGCCGATTCCTAACCATTCACTGTTGGTTTTACCAAAATATCGAAGTGGATCTGTCCAATTGTTATCTGCATTCTGTGGATCGAAGTTGTACCAGATTCCGTTGATCTTGATGACACACCAGTAATGCTCACCATACGAGTTATCTGCACGTAATGTCTCGCCTCCGACACGATACGCCTCAAAGCCGAGTGCTCTTGCAAATACAACCATCGCCGAACCATAATTGATACAGGTTCCGTAACGTTGCCCATTCACGCCGCAAATAATTGTCTTTGCAAAGCTGACAACCTGTCGATCCCGATTATTAGAATACGAAACATTAGTGTTGTTCCATGATCCTGTGAAGCCATCATACTTATAAAATGAATTATCTATAATCCACTTATAACATGCCAGAAGCTTGTCATAATTATCCATTTCAGGCTTTACGACCTGTGCCAATACTTCCTGCACTTTTGTATCAATTGCCGTATCTCTGGTTATGGTTGGAACCAGCACAGCCTCGCTCAGAACCTTGCGCAGATTCTCGCTGGTCGCCTTGTCGTTTGCTTCCTTCTCAGCTTCTTCCTGCCGTTTTCTTTCTTCTTCCTTTTCCTTCTCGATCTGCTTTGCAATCGCAGCATCGACATACGGATATCTCGTCTCGCCCGGTGCAGTCTCGCCCTTTTCTACGAGCACGATCTCGATCGCCTCCAGACGCTTTGCAAGCCCCGACGTTCCGGAAGCCTCTCCGTTACATGCCCAGTCAAGCCATCCATACGTCTGGCTATGTACACGATAATACACATCGAACTTCTCTGCCATCTCTCCGGTCAGCTTGATCTTGATCGCTTCGAGACGCTTCGCCTGTCCGGATGTACCTGCCTGCATATCATTCGTTACCCAGTCCATCCAGCCGTAGGTCTGGCAATGAACGGAATAGGTAATACCACCTGTACAGCTTGTATTTGGCACATCAATCTTAATTGCCTCCAGACGTTTGCCCTCACCGGTTGTTCCAGACTGCTTACCATCTACTACATAATCCAGCCATCCATGTGTCTGTACATGTGTCGTATACTTGAGGTCTGCATCATCGGCGCCATTTTTACGAACGAGCTTGATCTGGATTGCTTCAAGACGCTTCGCCTGTCCGGTCGTTCCACACTCAGTACCATTCTTTACCCAGTCTGTCCAGCCGTAAGTCTGTCTGTGTACACGATATACAACGTCATACACCTCAGCAAGCTGTCCGGTCAGACGGATCTTGATTGCTTCGAGACGTTTTGCCTCTCCGGTCGTTCCACATTCCTCGCTGTCCTTCTTTGTTCCGATGCTCCAACCATAGGTCTGCACATGTGTCTCGTATTCCACGCTACCGGAAAGCTCGGACTTCACCCAGATCTTGATAGACTCCAGACGTTTCGCCTGTCCAGATGTACCGGTTACCTCGCCGTTTTTAGCAACGCCAAGTCCCCAGCCATACGTCTGACAATGTACTGCATAATAAATATCTGCATCTGTACTTGCCGCTTTCGCTGTGCCTGCTGTATTCCCTGTCTGTACCAGTCCAAGCACCATCACACATATCAGTATTCTCGCTAAAATCTTTTTCATCTGCTATTCCTCTTCTTTGTTTTGTAACAATTTTGTAACATTATCGCACATGTATAGGAAAAAATCAACAGGCTCTTCCTATTTTTCACAAAAAGATGTATAATCCCTTCAAATGTATATACAATATGAAAGGATTATATTACCATGGCTGGTTCAATATACGGAAAATTATTTACAGTCACTACATGGGGTGAATCACACGGCAAAGGACTCGGCGTTGTCATCGACGGCTGTCCGGCTGGGATTGCGCTTTCTGAGGAGGATATCCAGATCTATCTCGATCGCAGAAAGCCAGGTCAGAACGAATTTACGACCAAGCGAAATGAAAGCGACAAGGTCTCTATCTTGTCCGGCGTCTTTGAAGGAAAAACAACCGGAACGCCGATCTCCCTCGTTGTCATGAATGAAGATCAGAAATCAAAAGATTACGGTTCGATTGCAGAAAGCTATCGTCCGGGGCATGCGGACTACTGCTTTGATGAGAAGTATGGATTCCGCGACTACCGGGGCGGCGGTCGTTCTTCCGGCCGGGAGACAATCGGCAGAGTTGCCGCAGGCGCGGTCGCTGCCAAGGTCTTAAAAGAGCTCGGTATTACCCTTACTGCATACACACGTGCGATCGGAACGATCAAGGTTGCAGACGATGCGATCGATCTTAATATGGTCAATCAGAATCCACTCTATATGCCAAACAACACCTGTGCAGCAGATGCAGCTGCTTATCTCAATGAAATGATGGAAAAAAAGGATTCGGTTGGCTCTATGGTGGAATGTATCATAACCGGTGTTCCTGTCGGTGTTGGCGAACCAGTATTTGACAAGCTTGATGCGAAGCTGGCACAGGCAGTCATGTCGATCGGTGCTGTCAAGGCAATCGAAATCGGAGATGGTACTGCTGTTGTCTCATCCATCGGCTCTGATAACAACGACAACTTCTATATGGATGGCGACACTGTCAAAAAGCGCACCAACCACTCTGGCGGCACACTAGGTGGCATGAGTGACGGCAGTCCGATTCTCATTCGTGCTTCTTTCAAGCCAACACCTTCGATCTTTCAGGCGCAGGATACTGTCACACGGGCACACGAAGAAATTGTAATGGAGATCAAGGGACGTCACGATCCGATCATCGGTCCACGTGCAGTCGTTGTCGTTGAATCCATGTGTGCGATTACCGTATTGGATCTGCTGATGCAGAATGCAACCGCAAAGCTGGACAATCTGAAAAGGATTTATCGTTCATAATATATAGGAAAAGGATTTAGTAGAATGGTTTTTTCAAGTATTGAATTTATGTTCCGCTTTTTACCAATCTTTCTGATTGTGTATTTTGCAGCGGCACCGAAATACAGAAATATAATATTGCTGATCGGCAGCTTAATCTTCTACGGCGTTGGAGAGCCTTCGTATATTATCCTGATGATTCTCTCCATCCTCGTCAATCATTTTGCAGCCGTCAACATCTACACCGCATGGAAACGCGAGGATGACACGCAGGCATCCACAGAGACAAACCGAAAGGTCTGGCTTATTGCTGCCATGGTCTTTAATTTCGGAATGTTATTTGTATTTAAGTACCTGAACTTTTTTATCGGCATCATCAATGGAATTGCAGGTACAACCGTATTAAAGCTTGTGTCACTTACCCTACCGCTTGGAATCAGCTTCTACACTTTTCAGGCTGCTTCCTATGTGATTGACATCTACCGCAGGAAATATGAGATTGCAAACGGACTACTGGATTTTGCAACGTATCTTTGCATGTTTCCTCAGTTAATTGCGGGACCAATCGTCAGCTTCTCAGAAGTCAAAGATGATCTGCACAAGCAGCGCAAGATCAGTCTGCCAAAGATTGAATGGGGCACGACGATCTTTGTACTTGGACTTGCTTACAAGGTACTGCTGGCGAACAAGATAGCTTCCCTCTGGAATACGGTTATGACGGCTGGCGTTATGGGGATTCATCCACTGACCGCATGGCTTGGTTCATGGGGATTTTCGATGCAGCTCTTCTTCGACTTCTTCGGATATTCCCTGATGGCGATTGGACTTGGACGTATCCTTGGATTCAAATTCCCGACAAACTTCAAGAACCCATACTGTGCCACTTCCTCCACGGATTTCTGGCGCAGATGGCATATCACACTCAGCAGATGGTTCCGGGAATATGTCTATATCCCACTGGGTGGAAACCGCAAAGGGCAGAAACGTATGATTCTCAATACATTTATCGTGTGGTTACTCACCGGCCTGTGGCATGGCGCGGACTGGAACTTTATTATATGGGGCATGTTCTTCTTCGTGCTGCTGACCGTCGAGAAGTTATTTTTATTGGACAAGCTGGAACGGCATGCGATCTTATCCCATATTTATATGCTGATCGTGATTCCGGTTTCCTGGACAATCTTCAACATTTCCGATCTGCCAACGCTCGGAAATTATATCAAGCGGTTATTTTTCCTTCCAGTCAAGGGATCGGTCAAAATCGATACCTTCCCGAAGTTTCTGGAATTGTTCGGTACCTACTGGTGGCTGCTCGCAATCTGCGCCATCTGCTGTACGCCGATTCCAATCCGCCTGTTAAAGCGGTTTTACAAGACATGGGTATGTAAGATTCTTATGCTGGCACTCTTCTGGCTTTCGGTTTATCAGATTGCCTCCGGTGCAAATAACCCATTCCTGTATTTCCGGTTCTGACGACTTTGGAATCTGATTTTCCCAAAATCATATATACAGGAACCGGACTATAGATGAAATAAGGATGATGATTATGAATAATAACAAAAAGCGAAGACAACCGAAAACAATTTGGGATTTCCTGCGGGAATGTCCGCTTGTATCCCTGATCCTGCTTTCCGTCATCGGCTATACTTTATATGCCCTTGTCGGTGCTATGGGTGGCGAATACAAGCTGCGGATTTCCAAGGATCATACGCTCTTTATGTCTGCCATGATTAAAGAAGATCCATTTGTGAAAAAAGATGACACAAAGAAACCTTCCGATGACACGACGGCAACCGGTACAGACGCAGATTCCAATCCTATTCCTGCCGCGACATCAACCGATGCACCGGCGACCTCTTCGGATGCAGTCAGCACCGATGGAAGCGAACCGATTCCAACGACCTATATCACAGTTCCAATGCGTAAGGCACGCTCTGCTTATTACGACGATAATGACCGTGTGGCACAGACAACCAACTACGATTATATCACTGTAAATACTGACTACTTTAACGATGCAGCCTTTATCGGGGATTCCCGTATTGAGGGACTACATGACTATGGTACGCTCCGCACCAAAACAACGGCTGATTTCTACTACAAAGATGGTGTTTCCATCTGGGATCTGATGGATAAAACAATGGCAAACGGCGAAACAATTCCAAATGTGCTTGCCACAAAACAGTACAAAAAAATCTTCCTCATGTGTGGTGTCAACGAGCTCGGAAGCGGCTACGCCAAGGATTATCAGGCGCAGTACAAGAAAGTATTAGATCAGATTCAGGAATTACAGCCAGACGCTGTAATCTTCGTCATGGGTATGATGCATGTTACACAGAGCTACGCAGATAACTCAGATGTGTACAACAACGACAATGTGGATTGCAGAAATGCTCTGGTTGCAGAATACGCAGACGGACAGCGTATCTTCTACCTTGATATGAACACCTGCGTCTGTGACATGGACGGCGATGTTCCAATGGGTGTTAAAGCCGATTATTCCAACGATGGTATCCATCTACAGGCACAATACTATTCCCTGTGGGAGGCATACCTGTTGAAACATGGTGTCAGTGACAGCGTATTTACAAACCTGCAAAACAAGTAGTAACTCATTATAGATTATAAATGCTGTATTGTCAGATGCAACAGCGCAAGAAAACCTCATTACCAGATATTTCTTCTCTGATAATGAGGTTTTATCTTTTTATTTCATCTATGAAATTTTATCTTTCTATTTTGATTTCATTTTTATATGGCTTTCACGCCATCTTTGCACGTGGATGTGCTTTCTCATATTCTTCCTTCAACTTGCTCTGTCTGCTGCGCAGATAAATCTGCGTGGTCGAAATATCCGAATGTCCAAGCATCTCCTGTACCGCCTTCAAATCGGCACCATTTGATACCAGATGTGATGCAAAGGAATGACGGATCATATGCGGTGTGATATCCTTGTCGATACCAGCCTTTGCTGCATATGCCTTGATCAGTTTCCAGAAGCCCTGTCTCGTCATCGGCTGTCCCTTCATATTCGTAAAGAGGAACATACTTCCATGACTGATGGATTCCCGTACCGACTTGATATAGTTCTCCAGTGCCATCTTCGCTACATTCTCGATTGGAATGACACGCTCCTTCGATACATCCCGGCATAAAATATAATTCATCGTCAGATTTACATCTGTGATCTTTAAATTTATAAGTTCTGATACACGCATGCCAGTCGCATACAGAAGCTCCAGCATTGCCTTGTCCCGGATTTCCTTTGGTGTCAGGCGTGATGGCTGATCTAAGAGCAGATTGATTTCCTCAATAGAAAGCGTCTCAGGTGCTTTCTTCTCGATCTTTGGCGGCTTCAATGCATCCGCATAATCTTCTGTGATCTCCCCCTGCTTCAACAGATATAGAAAAAACGATTTCATACTTGCTATGCTTCTGGATATCGTCGCTGTGGACATGCCTTGACTTTCCATATCCAATACATACGAATTCAAATCCGTTCCCCGAAGGTCACGCACATCCGTACATTGTCTGTCCGCAAAAAAGCGGCTCATCTTCTTCAAATCTCTCCGATAGGATGCAATTGTATTCGCACTTGCATGCTTCACGCTATTCAAGTAATCAATGTAATTCTCAATCTGTGTTTCCATACCCAAAGTCCTTCCATTCCCTCGACAAAATGCAACCTTTTCCGACTGCTTTTCGCCTTTATCTATTACATTATAATTACTATTTCAGCTAAAATCAAACATAATTTTTTCACATTTTTTCAATATTTGTAACATTTTGTAACATTTCTACAATATGTTGAAATGCACGTTTTTACATACCTATATATTGGAGAAAATTTTTAAAAAAATTTTTGAAAGAATACTCTCGGATAGAATTCCGACAAAAAACGTCAGAATTAGAATCATCGCCGCCATCCTCTTTTTATTCTTATCCTCTCCAACCTTGCGTGCCTCTGCCGCCAGATAATACAACATTCCAAGATAGATCAGATAATGCGGAAACAGGCATAACAGCAGAAACCATACACCCGAAAGTCCCAGATAAAACATCTGACAACTGATTACAAATCCAAATAAAAATAACAACGCACTCATCCCGATCGAGAAGACTGCCTTGGGCGGAAACACCTTATACAGCAGGTACACAACAGCCACCTGTTTCGTCCGCTGTAACAACACATAAAACAACGTCTGCTGCACGGATACCCCGGCTAACCGACCGCTGTCCGTAAATGGCAGTATAAACACCTGCAGATCCCAATCGCATCGCAGCACGATATTGGCTAATATACAACCTGCCAGCACCATGCACAGATAATAAAACACGCGGCTTTTCAGTTTTTCACTTTCATATGGCATTGCCTTATACTCCTACTGCATAAAAATTAGGGAATGATTGCTCACTCCCTAAAGCATATGTGCCTGTCTACTTAAATATTCCTCGACTCTTCTTATCATAATAAGCAAGAATCGCGACAATCGTCTTACTATCTACAATCTTACCCGAATAAATCATCTCGCGTGCTTCTTCCATAGGTACTCGAACAATCTCGATAAATTCCGTCGGATCTAAATGCCGCTTGCCTTTCTTCAGATTGCGTCCAATATAGACATCCGTCTTCTCATCAAAGGTTCCAACCGAAGAAATCATATTGCTCACATGATAGATATCCTGCGGAATCCATCCAGTCTCCTCCTCTGCTTCCCGTAACGCACATGTCTCACCGGATTCCCCGTGAAAACTATATCCACCTGCCGGAATCTCCAGATCCACTGCATCTAAGGAATTACGGTACTGACGCACCAGATATGTGTACTCTTCCTCGTCTACAAGCAGAATACCTGCTCCACCGCCAGATTTATGTTTAATCAGATCATATACAACCTCTCCACCATCCGGTGTCTCCAACACATCCTTATACAGCGCTACAATCTTCGCATCATATAATAATTCCAAGCTTTTTCTTTTAAATTCAACCATATTTATGTCCCTTCCTATCCACTCTATTCCGCATCGTCCATATAATCATAATAAATACATTTCATCATTCATAATTTGTTTCGCACGCGATTGCTTTATATCTCTATATATAATACAGGAAATAAACAAAAAAGGAAAGTATTGAAAACTTGTATTCTCAATACTTTCCACGAATTTCATTGATAACAAATAATTACTTTGCGTAATCGGTTACTCTCGACTCTCGGATCAAGTTTACCTTGATTGTGCCCGGATACTCAAGTTCTGATTCAATCTTCTTTGAGATATCCCGTGCGAGTAATACCATATCCGCATCTGTTACCTGCTCTGGAACTACCATTACTCGAATTTCTCGTCCCGCCTGAATAGCAAAAGTCTTATCAACACCCTTAAATCCATTGGCAATGTCTTCCAAGGACTTCAGACGTGTTGTATATGTCTCCAACGTCTCGCGTCTTGCACCTGGACGTGCAGCAGATATAGCATCTGCAGCCTGTACAATACATGCGATCAAACTCTGTGGTTCTACATCCCCATGGTGTGCCTCAACAGCGTTGATAATCGTTGCCGACTCCTTGTACTTTCTACAAAGATCAACACCAATAGATACGTGAGAACCTTCCATACCTGCATCATGATCAATAGATTTTCCGATATCATGTAACAAACCTGCACGCTTTGCTACACGAACATCAAGCCCAAGCTCTCCGGCAAGCAAACCGGACAAATGAGCTACCTCAATAGAATGCTTCAATGCATTCTGTCCATAACTTGTTCTGAACTTCATCTTACCAAGAAGACGTATCAGTTCAGGGTGTAAGCCATGTACACCGACTTCCAGGGTTGCAGCCTCTCCCTCTTCACGCATCATAGTCTCGACCTCTTTCTGAGCCTTCTCGACCATCTCTTCAATACGTGCCGGATGGATTCTTCCATCCACAATCAGCTTTTCAAGTGCGATTCTGGCTACTTCTCTACGAACCGGATCAAAACTTGAAAGCAAAACTGCTTCCGGTGTATCATCAATAATTAAATCAACACCTGTCATAGTCTCTAAAGTACGAATGTTTCGTCCTTCACGACCAATGATTCTTCCCTTCATCTCATCATTAGGCAGCTGTACTAAGGAAATCGTTGTCTCTGATACATGATCAACAGCACACTTCTGAATAGCTGTCACAACGTAATCCTTTGCCTTCTTATCTGCTTCTTCTTTTGCTCGTGTTTCTAATTCTTTGATCATGACTGCTGTTTCATGCTTTACTTCGTCTTCAACAGTCTTTAATAAGTATTCCTTTGCTTGTTCAGAGGTTAATCCGGAAATTCTTTCCAGTTCCTGAGTTCTTTTTGCTTCCAAATCTGAAACTTCCTGCTTCAGCTTCGTGAGTTCTGCCTCTTTACGTGATAATGAAGCTTCTTTCTTCTCTACGGCTTCGGTCTTCCGGTCGAGATTTTCCTCTCTGGAAAGAACACGCTTTTCCATGCGCTGAAGCTCATTCCGACGATCCTTGACTTCTTTGTCAATCTCATTCTTCGTCTTCATGGCTTCTTCCTTCGCCTCAAGAAGTGTCTCACGTTTCTTTGCCTCCGCAGCTTTCAGTGCTTCATCTATAATCTCTCTAGCCTTATCCTCTGCCTTACCAAGCTTTGCCTCTGCCACATTTTTACGATACGCAATAGCTAAAAACCAGGTAACGAGAATTGCAACCACGAGTATTACAGCGAAAATCACATACTTGATTGCTTCGTCTGACAACTCAGGAGCACCTCCTTATTTAGTTTTATTGCATAACTACAACACTTAAATATTATACTTTTTTTATACTAGTGTCAAGGAATACTTTACTTTTTTTATGCAAATTGTAAGAAAAAATAGATTACTTTTCTATATTTTTTCAATATTTTTTCTATATTCTGACACCGCTCTGCGAATATCCTCATACTTAAATCCCCGCCGTGCAAAAAAGGAATACATACGCCGCATCTGTCCTTCATCCGAAAAATCTAAGTTACCATAACGTCTTTCCAGTAAATCATAGATGGTTTCCGCTTCATCAGGCACCAGTTCCATGCATAATTCACGTGTCATCTCTGAATCTACACCTTTACCGGAAAGCTCCATTGTGATTCTTCGTCTGCCTTTGGCACGCATCTGATTCCGAATATACGATGAGGCATATCGTTCATCATCAATGTATCCATAGGACATCAGTTTCTCAACTGCCTCTGCAATCTCTGCTTCCTCATATCCTTTTTCTGTCAGCTTATCACAAAGCTCCTTCCGGGAGCGATCCCGGAAGGTAAGATAATAAATCGCTGTATCAAATGCACTGTATGTAGTTGGTTGCTTATGACTCTTCGCTCTCTGTCTGTTCTGCATCTACGCCAATCCCACACTTATTCCGTACCTGCTGCTCAATCTCTTCCATCACTTCTGGATTATTTGCAAGATAAAGCTTCGTATTCTCACGTCCCTGTCCGATCTTCTCACCATTGTAAGAGTACCATGCACCTGCTTTGTTGATGATATCGTGCAAAACAGCCAGATCCAGAATATCGCCTTCCTTGGAGATACCCTTACCAAACATAATATCAAACTCTGCTTCCTTGAATGGAGGTGCAACCTTATTCTTTACAACCTTGACTCTTGTACGGTTACCAACAACTTCTCCGCCAACCTTCAATGTCTCAATCCGGCGCACATCCAGACGGACAGATGCGTAGAACTTCAATGCACGACCACCGGTTGTCGTCTCCGGGTTACCAAACATCACACCTACTTTCTCACGAAGCTGGTTGATAAAGATAACCACACAATTAGACTTGCTGATAATACCAGTCAGTTTTCGGAGTGCCTGAGACATCAGTCTCGCATGTAATCCAACATGAGAATCTCCCATCTCGCCGTCAATCTCTGCCTTCGGTACAAGAGCCGCTACAGAGTCCACAATAATTACATCAACCGCACCGGAACGAACCATCGTCTCTGTAATCTCCAGTGCCTGCTCGCCATTATCCGGCTGTGAAATATACAGGTTATCAATATCGACACCTATATGCGCTGCATACGTTGGGTCGAGTGCATGCTCTGCATCAATAAAGCCTGCAATACCACCCATCTTCTGTACTTCAGCAACCACATGCAGTGCAACGGTTGTCTTACCACTTGATTCTGGACCATAAATCTCAATAATACGACCTCTTGGCATACCGCCAAGTCCGAGTGCCAGATCCAGACTCAGAGAGCCGGTCGGAACTACATCAATTCCCATATTTGCAGACTGATCTCCGAGCTTCATCACAGAACCCTTACCATACTGCTTCTCGATCTGCGCCAGCGCTGCATCTAATGCTTTCATCTTTTCTTCACTTGCCATACCATAAACCTCCATTATCTTCCATCTATGTTATCAAAACATATGTTCGTTTTTGTTTCTTCTACTATACTACACTTCTGTTCGAAAAGTCAACGAGGAATTCGAACATTTGTTCATTTTTATTTTCTAAATGTATTTGAAACAATGTGCTGTAAAAATTGTACCCTATACATAATGCAAAGTAAAGCAATTATTTGTTGCATTTTGTTCGATTGTTCTAAATCAGATTCTCTGCTATAATTACATTAAATATTTTCCAAAATCACTAAAAAAATAACGAACATATATCAATGGGGTGTTACCATGAAAATAAGCAATAAAATATACCGTGATTACGTATATAAGGACGAAGCTGTACTACGTGCACAGTACGATCCGGAATTAGAATTTTATACAACCATCAAATCCGGAAACATTGAGAAGGTAAATGAGCTTTGTCAGGCAAAGATCAGCCACAAAAAAGGATTGGGCGAGCTATCCGACACCCCTCTGCAAAGCCTGAAATATCATTTTGCAATCACAATGGCTATGCTTGCCCGCTACTGTATCGAAGGTGGTCTGGATTTGTCCACTTCCTACAGCCTGAGCGATTTTTATATCCACACAGCAGACCGTGCAAATTCGATGGATGAACTCGATGAACTGCACACAACCGCATGCCTGGACTACACCGGCCGCATGAAAAATCTGCGAAAGAAAAAGATTACATCAAAACCAGTAGCCAGATGTATTGATTATATTTATGACCACCTACATACAAAAATCACACTTGCAAATCTTTCAGAACTGACAGGATTAAATTCATCCTATCTTTCCCGCCTTTTCCACAAGGAAACCGGTATGACTGTCAGCGACTATATCCAGCAGACAAAGATTGAAACTGCCAAAAATATGCTGCTTCACTCTTCCTATTCCGCGGCTGAAATTGCTTCGATCCTTGCATTTTCAGATCAAAGTTACTTCACAGAAGTATTCAAAAAACAGACAGGACTGACACCAAAGCGATATCAGTCCCTAAATCTGAATGCCTCCGGTCTGCCTGACCGGTAAAATCTATGACATATATAATGTGATTATATTATCCCCGTTTGACATAAGCCACTCGTCTTTCACATAATTATTGAAGATAGTCTGACCATTGATTTCCATGCACTTAAATCCAGACTCTGCATGTCCCGGATTTTTCACCTCAATATGGAGATGCTTTCCGCGGAAATCCTTCTCCACTGTAAATCCGTCCCATTCTGCCGGGATGGATGGTGCTATCCGCAATCCATAGAAATCCGGGCGCATGCCCAGAATACCTTCGACACTGCCAACCATAACTGTTGATGCAGTTCCCGTCAGCCAGTGCACATGGGATCGTCCAAAATGAGGACTTGCCTTACCCTCTGTAAATTGACCATAGCAATAAGGTTCAAGCTTTCTCACTTCTGCTTTATCATTCTGAGCTGCCGGTGAATTCTCCATATAATACTCAAACGCACGGTTTCCATGTCCAAGTAATGCTTCTGCCAGAATCAGCCAGCCCTGTGACTGTGAAAAGATTCCCGCATTTTCCTTTACCCCCTGATTATAGATAACCGCCAGAGCGCCATCAAATGCATGCGCATGGTACGGTGGATCCATAAGTACGGCACCAAACGCTGTATTTAACTGCGCATACACATTCTCCATTGCAGCTTCCGCCTGTGCCTTAGAGGCAAATCCGCTGATAACCGCCCAACTCTGTGGATTCAGCCACATATTTGCCTCCGGATCTGTTCTTTTACCGATTACTTCTCCTTTTTCTGTAAAGCCCCTGATAAATCGGTCTTCATTCCAACAGAGATTCTGAATCACATTCCAGAGATCTTTCTGGCTCTTATCCAAATAAGAAATGTACTCAGAATCATTTTTATACTCAGCGAATTTACGAAGAATCGTCATTGCATAATAAAACTGCAATGCAACAAAGGATGACTCCCCATCTTTTCCAAGCCGCAGGCAGTCATTCCAGTCTGCATAAAGTCCTGCCGGCATGCCATGTCTGCCAAGATGTTTCATAGAGAAATCAATCGCACGTTTCAGATGATCATACACCGTACCTTCATCTTTATTTGCATAAGGAATCACTTCATCCATAAATGCCAGATTTCCGGTTTCTGTTACATATTTATAAATTGTAGGGAACAGCCACAATGCATCGTCCGCACGATATGCCGGATGTCCTGTCTCCTTCACATAAGAAGCATCGTCCGGTGTATCCTCATGTCCGGCATTGTGTGTGAACTTCACAAGTGGAAGTCCACCACCATTGGCAACCTGTGCCGAAAGCATAAATCGAATCTTATCTGCTGCCATCTCCGGTGCCAGATGAATAATTCCCTGAATATCCTGCACTGTATCCCGATATCCGTATCCGTTCCGAAGTCCACAATAGATGAATGATGCTGCTCTTGACCAGATAAATGTCATGAAGCAGTTATAGGCATGCCAGGTATTAATCATCGAATCAAATTCCTTGCTTGGTGTCTGTACCTGAAAATGGGAGAATTTCTCACCCCAGTAAGTCTTTAACTCAGCCAGTTCCTTCTCACAGACATCCGCTGGATCCGCATAGCTGTTCATGATAGCTTCTGCCTCATCATTTTCCTTTAATCCAAGGATAAACGCAATATTCTTTGTCTCACCCGGCATAAGCTCAACAACAGTAGAAAGCGCGCCACAAGAATTTTCATTATAGCTTAAAGCATTTCCAAGATCTCCGTTTACCACGCCATCCGGATTGCCATAGCCATTACATCTTCCAATAAATACTTCCTTATCTCCACAATAGGAAGAAACATCTGCTCCGGCAAGTCCGAAGATCCGGTCTGTCGGACGCTTATCATCGACTGTCTCACCAGCTCCGAGTACATCCAAATTCCCATGCACCGTCTGGCGAATCCGGTTTTCTACAAAGCTTGTTCTGGAAATAAATAATGAATACTGCAGATTCACCTGATCCTGCTCATAATTGCTGTTGTTTGTAAATTCTGCATATCCGGTCAGGGTGAGATTTCTCTTTTCAGAACCATTGTTTGTTACTTTCAGATTCCATACTTCATATGTCTTATTCAATGGCACATAATACAATGCCTCTGTGTGAATATCACTGTAATCTGCCATAATCTTCGTATACGAAATACCATGATGGCACTCACTCTTATACGTATCCAGGCTCTTTCCTACCGGCTGCCAGGATGCAGACCAGTAATCTTTGCTGTCATTGTCTCGAATGTAAATGTAACGTCCCGGCTGATCGAAATTATTGAATACATAGCGCAGGATTCTGCCATTCGCACCAGACTTTGCGAAACTGTAACCACCTGCATTGTTTGAAATCAAAGCGCCATATTCCGGGGAGCCTAAGTAGTTCGCCCAAGGTGCCGGTGTCTTAGGATTTGTAATTACATACTCCCGATTCTCATTGTCAAAATAACCAAACTGCATACCGAATCTCCTTTTCTTTTTCGTTTTCCATGATATAGCCAATGGCCATATACTTTTACTTTGGTACCGTATCAAATAACCTGTAAATATATTATATCAGATTCTTACATGCATTTGTATTGTTATCTTAATATTATTATGGTAATTTTTACGTGTGTAGAAATACATATATCTTTCAAAAATTTTGTAAGAAACCAGCAAAAGAAATGCCCCACATGTTCTTTCAACATGCAGGGCATTTCTTATATCTCACTAATGTTTCTTCTTTGAAGAAGCGGCCATCTCCGGCTGATCTGCGTTATGATTTGCTGTTGCACAAACCTTCGGCATAACTTTCTTTTTCTTCAATGGATGTTTTGGATTCTTGTCCATATCTCACACTTCCTTCCCTTACTTTACGTTAAGTTTCAAAGTCGATTGTGTATATGGTGTAGATTTATATGCACCGCAGCTACATTCTCATAGATTATTCAATGGCAATGTAGTTATTCTGCGCAATGGCTTTTGCTTCCTTCTTCGGAATTGACAACTGCAGGATACCATTCTCAAACTTTGCATGGATATCTTCCTGCTTAATCTCATCGCCAACATAGAAGCTTCGCATCATGCTGCCTGCATAACGTTCACGGCGGATATACTTACCGGTCTTCTTATCCTTCTCGTCCTTATCCAGACCCTTCGCAGCGGATATCGTAATGTATCCATCATGCAGCTGTGCATTGACTTCGTCTTTCTTGAATCCAGGTAAGTCAATATCAACTTCATAGGAATCATCTGTCTCACGGACATCTGTCTTCATCATGTTCTTCGCATGCTTACCATAAAGCGGATTCTTCGCTGGCCGGAGTTCCTTGTCAAACTCCTTCTCAAAATCGTCCATCCAATCGTCAAACAAATTTTCTCCAAAAATACTAGGTGTAAACATAAGTCATATCTCCTTTCATACTTAAACAACCAATGCCTACGGTATTCTTTAAGCACTATCAGAGAAATCTGAGGTGTCGTTTGAATATCACAACTTTGCAATCTCTAAGGGATTTTCTCTATTTCTTCTTTCCTTTTCTTTTCCCTTTCTTGATTGTGACTATACTATACACCCGGTTATTAGCACTGTCAAGAGGTGAGTGCTAATTTTATTGTGAACCTTTTGTGAAGTGTGTGCCCAATATGTTTACCATTATTGCCGGATCTGTTCGAGTATAAATGGATCCTTGATCTTCTTATCTTCGGCAAAGAATAATATCTTTGTCAGCACTTCCGATGTCTTCGGATCATCGTCCACAAATGGCAGGAAGATCCGTCCGTGCCGCTGCGAATGCACCGGAAGTACGTTGATCATCGGACCTGCTTCCTGATGGACTACGCCGCTGCCAAGATGCACGGTATAGTTCGCACGTGCGCCCTGAATCACCGCATGATTCTTCGTAAATGTAACATTTGTAAGCTTGAAGAGCGGCATCGTGAACTCCGCGATTGCCTTCCGCATCTCCACAGTCGAATGTGATGTCTCCGGATCTACGCCACCTGCATGTGCCACGCTCACTGCCAGATCCACGTCACGCATAACTTCCGAGAATATGATATCCGGAATCTCACGAATCTTTAGATCTTTGCCTGTCTTTCGATCAGTGAACACGACCCATTCCAGCGTCGGGGATTCGATATCTGCCGGTGAGAACCAGTCCGCCAGTGCATAGATCCTCGCTACGATATTTTCCTTGTAATATACCTTCTGCAAGCCTTCCTCGATGTCGGCAACCCAGTGTCTTGTTCTCAGGCACGCAACCGTTTTCCGCGGCTGAATCTGATTGCCCGCATAACGTAAGGAGTGCTCCATATTAAGCTCTTCTTCCGTCTTTACATACAGCTCACGGAACACCTGCTTAAACGGCTGGATGATCTGGTTGTCAAACACATATTTCTGAATCGTATGCCACATGCCCTGTGTGTACATCTGGAATGGATGCGCCACAGTCAGTAATGTATCGCCGGATGGCTCGATATGGTGTGAACCTATAATATCCATGCCTTTCGCTGTGACAAATCCAAATACAGCCTGTTCCTCCTGCGTATGATCTGACACACCGCCACCATCCATCACACGGAACACAAGTGCCGCCACCAGATCGTGAATCACAGGATTTTCCAGCATGCCCTGAATCTCCGCATATGTATAAGTCTCCTGACTCTCCATCGCATCTTCCAACATCGCCCTCGTGCGGCGTGCCTGCTCTGCCATCTGCTTCTTCGCCTCAGTGATCGCCACAATATATTCATCCTTTTTAAGCTTCGCCGGAACAGACTTCAGCTGCTTGCCATTTTTCTCCACAAGCAGGGCACATTTGCCGCCATCTTCCATCTCAAGCCATACGGATACTTCTCCGACTTCATGCGGCTTGAAATAGTCTGCCATGCCCTGTGCCACCAGACTTTCCATCCGTAGGATCAGTCTCGTCACATCCTGATAGCCTGCATTGATTGCCATATTCTGCAATGCAATCTGCACCGCAGCCGCCTCGCTGGCTCTCCGCTGGGCACCAAACTGTTTGCTCTCCTTCTTGAACTTCTGCAGGAACATATACCGTTCTTTGATCTGCGTCTCATCGGCAATCGGCAGGATTCCGACTGCCATCAGCAGATCTTTATTCCGCTTTGCCTCGATCTCACCGAGCAGCTCTGTCTCATTATATTTGCCGAGTGCCGCATCCGCGTATTTTCTCGCTCTTGCATGTTTGGCACCATCGGAGATATATTTTGCCGCCTTATATATGAGCGTAAAATGCTTCTCTCCAAGCTTCTCGTAAACCTCCGTAAACCACGCCCGGTCAAATGCACCATCGTTTAATTCCTCGACCGAAAGCGGCGTATAGCGCGCGATCATCGCCGTCCGCTTGTTGTCAAACGACTCATTCATATGTGCCATGAAATAATAACATCCGGCTGTAAATCCATCCCAGCCAAGATAATCACCCACAATATCAATCCACTCCGGCGAATACATTGCCGCCTCAACTAAACGTGCCTCGCTGATATCCGTCCCTTTCAGATGTGCGCCAAGCGTCTGCGCACTGTCATTGACATCCGGCAGACACGCCTGCAACAGATGTGACAGGCTGTTCTTCTTGCTCACACTTCGTCTGACACTGGAGCTGTAACTGCTGTTAAAATACGTCGACCGTTCCAGCGTCTCCTTGCCGAGTGCCGACAGAATCCGCACAAAATACGCCGCGCCATAGATTCTCGTCAACCCATATACATACTGGGAAAATGCAGTCTCAGTATCGCCACGTGTAAGCTCTGTCTCCATGACAAGCCCAGCCATCGCCTGATACAGTTCTTTCGCAGTATCCACGCTCACCTGATCTGTCTCAGACAGCTCCTTCGCCGGATTATGCAGCAGCATTTTCTGCACCTGCACCAGCCGAGTACCCGCTGTCCAGCTCCACTCGCAGCCTCTTGTCTGCACCTGTCTGTCCCGCTCGGTCATATACCGCACAATGTCAGACAGACACTTCAGGCTTACATCCATCCGATTGCACTCAAACGCCATCTTATACAGGTAGTCCCGGCTGATCAGTCCCCTCGTATATGCTGCAATGTACGTCGAAAGCTCCGGCACGCGCATGATCTTACCGACATTTACCCAATAATAGCCATTTCCATCATTCGCAACCTCATCCGGGATCTTGAAATTAAGGCATTTCGCAAGTGCATAATTGTATGGGAAGAGACGCAGAAACTCCGTATCATTTTCTGCCGCCTGTGCCGAGTCTGCCTCCACATCATTTGCACTTCCATATTCCGCGTAGCCCGGCGCAGTATACGCTGTGATAACCATGATCTGCTCCTGTGTAAGCACGCTTCTATAGCAAATGATTTCCTTCTTAGAAGCCGGATTTACTGTCTTCTTCTCCTGCACAAGCGCATCCTTGCGCGAAAGCAGATAATCCGCAGCCACAACCGCCAGCTTCCTTCTGTCACTTTCCGGCACGTGTTTGTTATAGAGTTCACGCAGGATTGTCTGCATCTGCGACATGTAACCGTAGGTCGGCAGTTCCTCGTTATACCGGCTTCCATACAGGTCATCCACAAAGCTCTTGCAATATTGCTTGAAATACGCTTTATCGGAATTATAGCCATTCACATAAATATAGATCTGCAGGCACGCTTCCGGCGTCTGTATCTCTTTCCTGTAGAAATCTTCCCAGAGCTCCGGAAATGGTATGTCCCCACTCCAATATCCGAACCGTTCTCCAAGCATACGTACTTCGCCGTTTTCACTCTCATATTCATCGTTCTTATGTGCATCAAACAGTGCGTCCAATTCTCGAAGCACATGATGGATGTCGACCGTATCCGGTTCCGAGTTCTTCCCGGAAGTAAATTTCGCCCTGAGCTTCGCCAATACACCGGCATTCTTCCCGGCATTTCCTGTCGCAATCCCGCTCTCCGGGAAATAACGCCGGTATACATCCTTACATACTTCCAAATACGCAGAATCAAAGACCGGATCATACGCCGCATTTACATCATAGAGTCCGTATCCTTCTTCTGCATCTGCCTGTTCTGCATGCGTATTCCGGATCTCCCGGATCAGGATCTGCTCCTTCGTCGATATATTCGCTACTGACTGCGCCATATAGTCGATCTGTGCCACACATTTTGCAAATGTCTGCTGCCGCTTCTCGTCCTTCTTCAACTGGAGCAGCAGATCCAAACCTGCCGTGCGCTTCTCTTCCTTCGCATCTGTGAGCAGTCTGCCGATCAGACCATCCAGCTTCTCCTCATCCATCTGATAGAGGATGGAAAGCACCGTCTCTCGGATGTCGGATTTCTTATATTTGAGCATGTTCTCAAGCTGCATATAGTTCTCCGGTGCCAGCTTCATCTTCTTCACAAGCTTCGCTGCTTCCTGTCTCGTATATGTCTCCTTGTCTGCTACCGCATCCACGAGAATCTCACGCTGGCGGGCATTTGCAGGCTCCCGGATCAAAAATAGCATCAGCGAATCCCTGCCGTACCGCGATACATCGATATCGCCCAGCATCTCCGCAATCTCTGTGATCTTATCCTCATCCCGAAGTGCGCTGGCACATACAGCAAGCCGGAAAATCAAGTCAGATCTATCCAGATATGCAACATTCCAAGGGAATACACACGGGTTGATTTCCAGCCGCTTGCCAGATATCTGACGCAGAATCCCCATTAAGCGATCATAGACCGCCAGACACTCTTCCCGGTTGTCAAAATATTTCCCAACATCCGCATAATTCATCTTCTGCAGCGTTCCGTTATAACGTCTGCCTTTCTCATAGACAAGATTAAGTATATACGACTGGAGATCCGGCATAAGACATGGCATGATCACCGCCATCGTGTCAAGCTCATCCGAAAACTGCTTCACGAATTCTTTTGCAATGCCATGTACATACACCCTGCCTAGGTGCATCGCCTCCATATACATGCCGAACACCATGCGCTGGTGTCGCGTCCCGGATAACGCAATTTCTCCCATGCGCTCACATGCATCGTCCACATCGTAAAATCCATAGCACCAGAGTGCCAGATAGATTTCCATCGCATCTTCGCTTCTAAGTGCCTGTGCTCTGGCATTCTCATCCTGCAAATAGGTATCGATGATATATAGTTGCTTCTCCTGAATCCGGTCGATCTTGCTCTCCTCATTCGCGATCAGTCCGGTCCATGTGGCAACCGCCCGCAGCACGGACGCATACCGGAGCATATCATTGTCCTTCACGACGCGGAATAACGTCTGAAATGCTTCCGCGGTTCCGTAATCCATATTCTCACAGATTGCCTGACGCAATCCTTCCTGCAGACGCGCAGCCAAAAGCAGCTTGCCCAGTGCCTCGTGCAGCCGGGTATTTCCGCTCATGCAGATGCCACGGATGATCTCCACGGACAGCTTCGTCTGCGCACTCTCGCCAAATAAGATATCCATGATGATTGCTTCTAACTTCTCATTTCCGCGGTCTAACTCCGCCTGAATCCAGTATTCCGATACAGCCTGACGTCCATTTGTACTCTGATCCCGATAATAGCACAGCACATCCTGCGGCAACTGCTCCGTGTAGACTAACACGAGATCGGTTCCGTAAATTCCCATGTCATGATACGTGTTCATGATGTGGAAATAACGCCCCATAAATGCCCGGTAGTGCTTGATTCGCACCGTTCTTCTGTAATAAGACTCGCTCGCCTGCCATTTCGTAATGCTATCGATCGTGCAACAGAAATCCTCGACCAGATGCTCCGGTATCCATCCCGGCATCTGCTTTAATTCCTTCCGGAAGAATTCCGATGGCAGGCTGCCCGATTTCGCCAAATGCTTATCCAGCCGCTTTCCGACTTCCGTCAGCTGCGTCACGCCGTTATATTTGCTGCATTCTGCAAGCAGCGCCTGAATCTCCGCGCTGTAAGACGCTTTCAAAGCCAGGTCTGCCTCATTACGCGCAAGCTTAAAGTCATTCGCGATCTTCGCCTGCACTTCTAACTCCTGCTTCGTCTTCTTGTCTTCTGCCATATGTAACCCCTTTCAACATATACGCCTGTGGTAAGACTCTGTTCACCCAATCCTGTAATTTCCTACCACATCCTGCCCGCCAACATCGTCAGACGGATAAATGTAACCGTATCGCCCTCTTGTAACTCCAGCTTCTCATCTAATTCCGTGAGCTCTGTGTCCCCTAAGAATACCCGGAACAAACCATCCTGAAACCCAAGCATCGCCGTCTCTATGGACTTCCCAACATCCGGTGCCTTCTCACCATACACGATGCCGAAAGCAATCTTCCCAATCTGCGCCATATCGTCGATCTGCGCATTGGAAAGCACTGCTTCGCCCCGGTTCATCGCCTCGATATATCTGCTCACACAGAGCTTCACCGTCTCTGTAATCAGCTCCCGCAGGCTGCCCGGTGCCACCACATAGGTAAATGGCACCTGATCCACCGTATTCCTGCGCTTGCCAAGCTGTTTCATATTCATGTATAAAACCATGTACTACCCCCGTTTAACCATTTTCCCGCTTCATCTTCATTTTCTCATCATACATCTCCGTATCCGCCTGCTCGAGCAGTGCATCCGCATCCTTCTCCTCTGCGTCTGTCCATGCGTAGCCAAGCGCCGCTGATATGGTGATATCACTCTGCCGGTCTGCAACCGCCACTTCGTCCCGGATCGCCTGCATACAACTTCTCGTCTCTTCCTCTGTCGTATCTGTGAGACTCACAACAAACTCGTCACCGCTGATCCGGTAACAATGTCCTCTGCCATCCACACCTGCACGGATGCAGCGGGCAAGCTCGATCAGAAGCTCATCGCCCTTATGATGTCCCAACGTATCATTAATCGTCTTCAGATTATTCGCATCAATCATAATATAGGCAAATGCGCCGGTCTTCTCACCAATCCGCTTCTTCTCCTCCAGAAATGCCGCCCGGTTGCCAAGCTCGGTCATCATATCCATAAACACCATCTGCGTGTACACTTCCAGACTCGCATTTTCCCGGATCTGCTCATACGCCGCAATACATGCCGCATACGACAAGAAAAATACAAACGCTACGACGCCTAACATATATGCAACGGAATATCCGCTTCGATCGCCGATGTAGAAGAACACCAGCGCGAAAATACTGCACACACTGAATGCTATGTAACCAACCATCACGCTAAGCAGCTTCCGATTCTCCTGTCCACGCATCGACCGGATACAACCATTCAATACAAGGACGATCGTGATTCCCATCAGTGTATGCTCCAGACCGATCACCGCAATAATCGGCAATGGCTTCCAAATCGCATTTGCGCAATATAACACCAGCATGCAAAGGAAGATATTCTGCATCGTCCGAAACTGTCTGTCATAGTCCGTAAGCATAAATGATGTAAACTCCAGAAGTGCGATCGGGAAGCTGAAAAATGACACGTACGATAACAGCTCCACCAATCCTGTCCGCTGTGTAAATACGAGCAACAAACTGGAATCCGTGACGATCCATATTCCTACAAGCAATATAAATACACCCAGACTGAGCAGGGCATCGCACATGTCCTTCCTCCATACGGAACGCATATAGAATCCAATCACCAGACTCACGATGCCCTGCAGCAATGCTACTACCGCAAATACCGCAACATGCAGATTCTTCCGGATCAGGAACATATACACGCCAAGCGTATCGCCCATATAGAGCTTCGACTTCTGGATGGATTTCAATGCCGTCTCATCTGCATTCAGGGATTCCACTTTAATCTCATCTCTCGCCAGCACATGGATCAACCGGATGGTGCCATTGTCCGTCTCCGTACTGTCATAGACCATCTCGCCATCCGCCCATACCTGATACGCTTCCCAATGCGACCGCAGCAGTATGGTTCTGTATGGTTCTGTCTGTCTCCTCGTCGTCCGCTCTGGTCACAAGCTTCGCCACGACCTTCGGCTCGGAAACGCTCTCCACCGACCATTCAAGTTCCGGCATCTCCACATTTCCTGCAAAGAAATCTCCCGTGCTTTTGTATGTATGGATGTTCCCATACAGCACTGCCACGATGAGGCATATACTTATTATCATTAATACATATTTTAGTTTCTTCATGTGTAATTTGGATTCATTTAATGAGATGAGGAATTAAGAAATATTCATTTTATTATATATATTATCCTCATACAACAAATTATCTTCTATTACCAATATCTCTAACAACATTTTCGTCTTTTCAAGTCCATCAGTATTCTTATATTCAGCAAAAAAATCATAGTTGTAATATCTTATTATACAATACTATGAAGATAATAATCATTAGTCCAATCATTTAGATTTTCGTAATATATTTTTTCTTCAAAAATATTACTTTTGCTTTAATATAATACAAATCATTTTAAAAAACTTTTTATTTATTATTTCTGTAGATTTCTCACACAAAAATGCTTTTCTTTTTCGTAAACCTGTCCTAGTCTTAAAGGTAATCTTTTTATTATTTCGTCTTTACTTATTTGTTTCAATTTATCTACCCCATAATCATTACTTATTTGATTTACACTATCTTTCTCTCGCATAATTCTGAACAACTGTTCAAAAAAATTATGAACAGTTGTAATTACACCACTTCGTAGCATATCATCCAAATAAAACTGTAGCACATTTTCATATGATAAAATGCCCTTTTTCAAATCAACAAGTAATAATTCACTTTCTCCTGAATACTTCCATTTTGAATGCTTTTCTAAATCAGAAATAAAGTCACTAAACATTTTATTACTAAACCACCAATCAACGCAATTAATTGAAGTAACTTTTTTTCCATCTGGATACGTTCCTTCTGTCCAATACGCTCCATATCCAGGCAAATAAAAATTAACTGATTTTCCAGTACGAAAATGATAATATTCCAAACTATCCAAGATATTTTTCCCAGTGTTTAAATCTGGTCTAGTTATAAGAATTCCTATTATATCATCCTTCACACCCCAATATTCCATATTCTGTTTTATATTCCTTAACATTTCCTGATATGTTAACGCATCCAACATCTATAATTTTTCCTTTCATTTTCCTATTAAAACTTCACAACCTTCGGTTCATGTGTAAATGAAGAAAATGTAGCTGTCGCATTCTTGAAATAAAATACTTCTGTGTTGCCATCATCCGCAGAATACATCTTCTGCAGGGATGGATATGCGTCGAGCATCGACTGTCTCGCCTCTCTGCGGTCATCCTCAACAAGTTCGCCTGCGACACGCAGCCACTCGCCATCCTTAAATGCGCAGATCTCCACCTTCGGATTCGCGTGAATCTGCTTCGAAACAGCCTTCGACTTGCCTGTCTGAATATAGAGCTTTCCTTCAAAAATATGTGCTGTGCCAAATGGTCTTACTCTCGGCTGGTCACCTTCGACCGTTGCCAGATAATATGTATCCGCTTCCTTCAAAAATTTTGCTACCTGTTCCATGTGTTTGTCCTCCTGCAATTATGTCAATTTATTTATTCTTCAGGCATTCAACTGCCCAATTCATATCAACGATATAATCCCGCTTGCCATCGCCCTTTGAATCAATGTACTCCGCCTTGACTGCATCATACACCTTCTGGGAAAATGGACTGTTGCCCAATACACCATTCTTCAACCGGACCACAAATCGTTCCGGCTTTCCCTTGGTGATCTCTAAGAATATATCTCCAACCTCCAGATCCGGATTCGTCTGCGACAAATGCACCACAGTCATAACCTTCATGATCTCAACGACGCGGTCATCGAGTCCCATATCGAAGATATACGCTTTCTCCCGGAGCTGATTCTGAGAATGAACTACTCGTAATGTATAGTCCGTACTCTCCATGCCGGGGAGCATGTCACCATCCTCCATCTTCCTTCGAGGATTCCATAGTAATGAAACAGAACCAGCATCCCCTTATTAATCGCATCTTTAAGTGAAATCTCATATGACACATTATAGTCACAGATTTCATAGATGTTTCTGCCATCCATGCGTTCCGGAGTCGCAATCAATCCAAGTTGAAACTGTGGTTTGAAATATTTCACAATCTGCATATACTGTTCATTTACAGCATGGTGAAACCCATCAGCATATGTCAAAATAGTTCTAAAAAAGTGATAGTCCTATTTTGCATAGAACTATCATACCAACTTAATTAATTTGTGTCATAATACGGTTTACATTCTGAATTTGAATTGGTAAAAGATTATCATATGTCTGCAAAATTTGGTCATAAAGACTTCCCTTAAAATTCGGAATATCAATGGTTATTACAACGAAGTATTTGATTTTTTCATGCTCATATTCATCTCGACCAATTGCATGTAAAGAGATAAATGGGTTCAACAATGAGCTACATCTCATCCTTACATCTTTACGAATAATAGTATCCCACTTAAAATCACTATTTCGTAAATCTGCTTCAGCAAAATGCTTTTTTGCAGGTTTCGAAACAGGCAATTCTGACTTAATATACCCTTCATTCACCAATCTTCGGGCTACAACTATATCATCGTCTTTCATAAGGTTCAACTTTTTCTCTGTTGTACCTTTTCTAAATGGGAACCTCATGTCATTTGGATAAAATGTGTCTTCTATACAATTATTTGTATATGCATCAGGATCATTTATATTCGGATTAACAACTGTACAAATTGTCCACTTAATCTCAGCATTTCCATGAATTTCACAAATACCAGGTGCAAATATAGGCAACTTCACTGTTGCTGATGAAGTAATGTCTCCCTCATATAATATTGTAACTTTATTATCAGAACAACTTAATATATCTTCCACACCATCCAGGCAAAAGCCAAATCCATTCTCAGTGTTTCCTTCCAAACCTTTCGATTCTGCCGAGTGAATTAACAGAGCCCTTCCGAGGTGTGGAACAATCTGATCAGATACTGCCATTAGACGCCCTATCTTTCCAGCTACTACTGGAGCCGCTAAACTTGTTCCCGCGGTACCCATAATCTGATTGCCTGATTTAGTAGAAATAAAAGGTCTATCCGTATTGCCTCCAAATTCAAGTATATCTGGTTTTATCTTGGCACCTTCTCTTCCAGGCCCAACGCAACTATATGGGGCTCTATATTTATCATTAAGTGGTGATAATGTATATGCCCCTATAGCCAAACCATTTACCATATCTGCTGGAGATTGAATTCTATTAAAAGGACTATCTAATGTTCCATCATTTCCAACTGCAACACAAAACAAAGGATTTATCTCTCCCTCATCAACATCATATGTCAATCGGTCACATACATAGGTAAACCTATTTATCTCATCATCAATTATTGCACCTCTTGGACCGAATGATAAATTATATACTCGAATATCCGGCCTTTCAGTCACAACCTTTTCAATAATATCAATCGTTGTGTACATCTGATAGTCAGCTTCCGGATTATTAGTTTTTGCTGTTGGAAACACTCTGAATGATTCAACGGAAACCAACGGATTATCCACCGTATCATTTTCCATTTTACCAGCCAACCCCGTACCATATAATACAGCACCACAAACATTAGCCCCATGGTTCAAACTAGTTTCCGTTGGTTCGGCACTCACCATGTCATAATTATCTACATATGGATCCAGTAGCTTTGTTCCACTCTGTACTCCACCATCAAAAACTCCAACTTTAATATTCGATTTCATAACGGTATTAGGAAGTTTAGGAGCAGGAGCAACCATTGAACTCACTCGAAGCTGTTCTTCCCAATCATCTCTCATCGGTTTAATACTTCTTAACGGATTATACTTTTGAGCCAATGCCATAGATTCTCTATCCATATGCATACAAACAAATGTTAATCCATCATCATAAGTTCTTACTACAGCTTCCGATTTTTTCATCTTTACAACATCAAAAAAGCCATTCACAACCTGATCGCATTTTTCACCCAAAGGATGAATTACTACCTCAACGATTCCCTCTTCCCATGAATCCGAAAAACCCAGTGCTTTTTCTTCAGGTTTTAAAAGATCAATACTTTTTATTGTGCATACTTGATCTTTCCATTTCTTTACATGATCTTTTTTCCCTGTTTCAAATTTACTTTTTAAATCAGCTAGTTCACTATCATTCGTACGCACAAAATACATTTTAGCCTTAGAATTTTCTTCTGAATCTAATGAATACTTTCTTCCTCCTACTAATTTCATACCTGACTCAGCAACAAGTGAACTCGGTGTGTATGATTTTGCCTCATATTTGGGTTCTAAACGAATACATACAATTTTTTCATCAAGAAATATTTCATCATTATCCCTTATAGAGTCCTGTATTCTTCCTATATCTGAACACAATCTAATCTTTGCTTCTCCATATTCATGTGGAAAATTCGGAGAACCCCCTCCACTTCTTTTTATCAAAGGTTCAATATAATATTGTCCATTAGCTATTATTGGATGTTTTGCATTATCCCCCATAAAATCACTCCTTTAAATATCTATCAACAGATGATGTAGGTATTCCAGTCAATTCAGAAATCCTTTTTACAGATATCTTTTTGCAGTTATTCTTTAGCATCTTACATACCATAATCTTCTGTTCTTTTGTCCTCACACCTACAAACTCACAATATTCTTTTAATATACAAGATACTAATGTTGCCTCCGGATTAATAATGGTTCTTCTTTTGATATGCTCGCACATTTTACATAAATCTGCAGCAGACATTTGTTCTGTTCCATCTACGAGCATCTGAATAATACCATTATCAATTTCCCCATACCTCTTTCCCATTCCACGTTGAATCAACGACCTTCGTTGTTCTCTCTCTGGAAGGGTTATTTCGATATTTCTATCAAATCGTCTCCATATTGCTTTATCCAATAGTTCCGGATGATTTGTTGCTCCAACCACAATGCACGTCACTGGACAAGATTCTAATTCTTTCAACAAAACATTTACAAGTCTCTTTAATTCACCTAAATCAGTAGCATCATCTCTTCTTTTTGCAATCGCATCTATCTCATCCAAAAACAATATCACATTCTGTTCTTTAGCATACTGAAATATGCTCTTTATATTTTGCCCACTTCGTCCAAGGTAACTAGAAATAGAATTTGCCAAATCTAAAGTTACTATTGGCATATTTAATTTGTACGATAGCCATTTCGATATATACGTCTTACCAACACCTGGTTTTCCATGAAGCAATATACTATTTGGAGGCACAATATCCTCTTCCAAAAATTTATCTAATAAATTCCTTTCTTGTATAAACTGGTTTAACTCCTCCATTTCTGCATCCTCAAGGATCGGATTTTCTACACACACAGGTTCTTCCAAGTTGACTAAACGGTTTCTCGTTTCCCTGTCAACAGGAATCGGAGAAAGATCCATACTTCTCATAACATCAGTTCCTGTATTAGTACACGCAAGAATGCGCATAATCTCTGCCGATGTATCAGGATCTTCTTTTTTTATTTTTCGGCCCAGCATCAGTGCTATTGACTCAATATTCTTTCTATCATTATTTAATGCTGCTCGAATAAGTTTTGGCACATATTCATATGTCATTTCTATCATTCCAATCTGTTATTTGATTTTTGGGATGATTATAATTATATGTTTTCAGTGGAATTTTGTCAAGATTCATCCCATCTTCATTTTTATATTTGCCTTTGGGATATTTAATCCATTTTATAAAATTATGTGCAGTACCCATCCGCACGAAGAATCAACCCTTCTGCCCAAGGCGGTGTCCTTCCCATCTGCTCACAGATAGCATCAAGTGATGCATCCTCCCTGCGCTCAACAATCAGTTCATCATTCACATGCGCACAGATCATACAATGTGATAATGTCTTCATGGCATAACAGAGAATATCCCTTGAAATAGCCTGCACGATATCCTCCACAAACTTCGGACCATAACTTTCAATACGCTCCCATTTCTTGGTACCGCCTACACCTTCATAAGTCACTGATTCCGAATCAAATATGTTCAATCCCATTTCAATGGCTCCCATTATCATTTTCCACTTTCATTAAAAGTCTACAATGTGTCCAGCTCAATTCGCTACGCGGTGCGTAGCCTGTGTCAATCTACTTCAATAATTTTTTGAGCAAACTAAACTATTTTCTCTTTGACTTCTGTTTTTCCATCCAACATGTTTGGAAATTCCATAACAGGAATACGGTTCAGACGTTTTGTTGCCCACCTCCTTCAAGATTGCATAATAGATCATCAACAGATTCTTCATATAATATAAAATCATGATTTCCTGCAAAACGGAATACTGATTTCCAAGCGCCGGACAGCTGATGGAGTTCACACCGGATTATTCATCTCCACGATTTCACACGTATCTGAAAATAAATCTCCTGTTTCATGGTAAACAATCATACTTTTATTTGATTTTGGACTCAGTGAATCCAAAATTGTTTTTTCTTTTTTAGGATGGTTTTTTTCCATCAAAGCAACCTCCTGCAATTATGTCAATTTATTTATTCTTCAGGCATTCAACTGCCCAATTCATATCAACGATATAATCCCGCTTGCCATCGCCCTTTGAATCAATGTACTCCGCCTTGACTGCATCATACACCTTCTGGGAAAATGGACTGTTGCCCAATACACCATTCTTCAACCGGACCACAAATCGTTCCGGCTTTCCCTTGGTGATCTCTAAGAATATATCTCCAACCTCCAGATCCGGATTCGTCTGCGACAAATGCGCCACCATCATAACCTTCATGATCTCAACGACACGGTCATCGAGTCCTATATCGAAGATATACGCTTTCTCCCGGAGCTGATTCTGAGAATGAACCACTCTGCATATATAGTCCGTACTCTCCATGCCCGGAAGCATGTCACCATTCTCCATCTTGTCAAATGTATCTAAAATCTCCTTCTCATCTTCCTTCGAGATTGCATAATAAATCATCAACTGCTTCTCCATCTGATGATACAAAAGTCCATAATTAATATAATGGACTTTCTTGCATTTCGGGCAGGTATACGCGAATAACTTGCCAGACAAAAGCGCCTCCTTCGCCTGTGGATTTAATTTCGTATTGATGCTCTGCCATATTGTAAATTCGCCTTCTGTGCCACAATCCGGGCATTTGATTTTCTGTGTGTTTTTTAGGGACATGGGATTCTCCTTTGGTTTTTATTTTTGTGTTATTATTCTTTCCATTGTGTTTTCTTTGCTATATCTGTCAAAAGTTCTCCTTTATACGTAAAATAAGATGGCCCTGAAATATTACTATATCCCTTAATTTTTTTCATTATAGCAGTAAGTGACGTAAGTTCGTTGTTATATAATACCTTATGTTCACTTTTTATTATTGCAACCACTTGAGGATTTTCAGTACACACAAGCTCATCGCCATCTTTTAAGCCACATTTATAGAAATCTATTGCAGGTTTTCTTGTAACCTGATAAGACTTACTTCCATCAGTCAGCTTTACTTTTCTTAGTTTGTCTTGTGACCCGCTAATTACAGCAATTGCTTCTAATAATTCAAACGCATCTTTTGGTGACATGATGAAAAATTCTCGATTTTTTGATACTCGTAAATCAGGATTTAAGTTATCTATCATTTTATGAAGCTTTTTATCTTCAAGATTTCCTGGTGTTTCATATGTTGCATATATCTCATATTCATAAGGTAATGCTGTCGTACTTAATTGTTGTCTTCGCAGTTCTACATCTGTAGCATATCCTATTTTTACCATATCCCGCAATGCTGGATTTGTCATAATGTATATATATCCCATACGAACCTCCTTACTTTTTCTTTCTCAATGTCCATAGCAGAAAACTATCAATTGAGCGGGGCATTTCGTATGTTCCTAATTTTTCATACAGATACTCCTGAAGCTCAAGCATCCGACATACAAAATACCCATACTCCTGATCATAGTCAGACACATTCGCCAAAAATTTCTTATCTGGTATCTTCACCAGTTTCCCAATACTCTTTATGGCTCGACTGTCATAAATGAAAAATTTCTCCGGACAATGAAAATGCAAATACTTTGATGCAAGGGATCTCTTTTTTAGTCCAGTCATTTCACCGAAAGTATCCGTCAAAAACTTATGCGTGCTTAGAATCTCTTTAACATCATCTACTATATGTCCTGTACTCTCTTGTAATCTAGTAATCCGATCATCTAGCTCTGATCCAATCTCCAACATTTTCGAGGCAACAACATCGTAATAAAAGTCATCATTGTCATCTACTGCATTCTTTCGTCTCTCAATAGCTGCAGCATAACTTCTGCCAATGAGCCAAACCTTTCCCACAATGACATCTATTTCTTTATGCTTCGGTTCTTCTTTGCACATACGATAAAGAATACTATTTCCATACTCCCAACGCGAATCGGATTGGCTCAGGTAATCGTTATAAAGTTTTTCTATTTCTTTTGTAATCACAATTTTTCCTTTCTTCTGAATTTGAAAAATACCATCTTCAAAACCAAACTTGCCTACAACAAATATGCGACATTTATAACTTTCATCATTTCAGCGACACAAAATCATGCCTGTTTTTCCATAATTATTCTTCGCTTAGATTTTGATTTTATATTTCCTCTGGCTTCATATTATGCCCTGCGTCACATTTTATATATAGACCATACTTACCGACTTTCGCCGTCATATCACACTTATGAATTGGGCATTTCACATGTTTCACTAACATATAATGATTTATATCATCGGGCGCAAGCAGATGTGTCTTTTTGCATTCTTTACACCATAATATGGTCTTTCCGCTTTTTCCCTTCGTCATTCTCAAAGGCTTCTTACAATCTGGACATTTTATATTTTGGGAAACATATTCTGATAATCCTCCCGCTCCATTCGGATCATCTGTTGGCGTTTCCGGACGCGGTGATAATTGCTTTTTACCTTTGTCTGTTTCCCTGCACTCCAAATCAGCCAACGAACGAATTAATTCAGCAGTGTGTTTTCCATCTAATCTGCACACAATTGGACATACTGTATGATATTCATCTGCTCCGTCTCTGAATTTCCATGAAGCATCTGGCACACCATACCAAGTGATTTTTTCATCAATCATTACCAGTGGAAAAACTGCATTACTTGTTCCCCATGTATATTTTTTCCATGTGTCTGGCAAAGCGGCATAATCATTACACTTAATCAACACTTGTATTCCCTGTTGTTTCTTTTCTACAAGCAATTGACATATTACGCTTTCAGACTCTGGATTCAACTTACCACACGGAAGAGAAATCACAATCTTGCCTCGTGCGCTTCTGATATCTTTCAAAAAAATATCCATATATACATTCGCATTCAAATAAAATGTCGATCCACCCTTCAAAGATAATTCATCAACCAATGCTTCAAGCGTTCTATCTTTCTCATGACGAACTGTATTCCCCTTATCCTTCAAATAAGATATTAAACGATAAAATAAATGCGTCGTATTTTCATAGTTATTGCTCCAAAACTTTGAATTGGCAACTGTCACCAATTTTCCCTTTGCTCTAGTTACCGCAACATTGATAAGCCGTTTTATAGAATTAAAATCTTTTCCCATCAACCATCCTGGCTTTCTCGATGGATAACTTTCTACTGCATCAAAAATAACAACGTCACTCTCTGATCCCTGAAACTGATGAACTGTCGCACATCTGATCTGTGTATCATTATGTTCTCTATAATCCAGTTCCATTGCACGGACAAGTCGAGTTTGTGCCGCATATGGGGTAATAATACTTACAGTTTCAACATTTTTCTCTGTCTTTACCGCTATCGCAAATGAAATCATTGCACTTAAAATATTAAATCTTGAATTATCTGCATTCTTTGATGCCGCACAATAACATCCAGATAAATCAATCAGGTTAATTGCCTGTTTGCTAAATAATTCTGCATTCACAATTTCATTGCGGTTCGTCCTTGTATCCGGATGATTCAAAAGCATGCCATCATATACATATTGATTGGAAAAATCAGCAATTTGAGGGTGCATACGTCTCTGCTCATTCAACATTACGAGCCACGGATGATAATTTGCATGTCCGCTTCTGTTAATCCCTAAATAGGCAAATATGTCCTGACACAAAATATCTTTCTTCTCCGACTGAGCAATTGGAGCCAGCTGCATAAAATCACCAACACAGATAAAATGCTCTCTTGCGAATGTTGCCGCACATACAACCTGCAGAACATACGCCATACTCACCTCATCGAACATAACAACATCATATTTTTTATTATCAAAGATGCCATCAATCACAATTTTTGAAATTGTTGTTGCAACAACAGAAGCCTCGCTTACATAATGCTGTTCCTGTTCTCTAATGGCAGACCGGATTTTTCCAATGTCTTCTCTGATTTCAATCACACGTGGATTATCCAATCCTTTTGTATGCTTCAGTTTGTCATATTCCGCTTGCAATTTATCCAATTTCCCATTTAATGCCGGATTTTTTGTAACAGTATAGTAAAAAGAATTCACATAAGGATTTTTATTCAATTCTTCATCTCGTACATATCCATATCGAAGAATCTTCCCTGCTTTTAATGCTACGGTTTGATTGTTTTTCCTCAGCAGTTCATCTATCTTCTTTGCTACACCATCCACCGAAACATTGCTATGTGATACAATCAGTACAGTTTTTCCTGCATTTATAGAATTAATAGCCAGTTCTGCCATCGTATGCGTTTTTCCTGTTCCTGGTGGACCCCAAACAACACATATCGGTTCCGACATAGCCTTTTCGATAACTGCATCATGTCCTTTCGGAATTTGTTTGCCTGATTCTTTTGTCGCCAATTTAGGTCCATCTTTCATGATACGAGAGGCCATCTTATTTTTCCCAAGACTTATCCCTGCCCTGAGTTTTTCCTGCAATGCCTCCAAAAGTTTCCATGGTTCAACACGTATCAATGCATTTCCGATCCGCTCACCTATATTTGATTTCAACTGTACTATAATCTGAAAATCCTCACACATTAATACAGTTCCGCTAGCCCGAAACAAACCGGTTGATATGTCAATTGGCGCATCATCCGAAATATGTAACTCTGTTTCAAGATCAAAAATGTATGAGAATATACCTTTCGCTTTTGAAACCAATTTACCATTTGTGACCTTATATTTCCGTCCGCCCTCATGCATCAAATACAATTTTTCTGCATTCAATGCTTTCAGGTATGTATCCATCTCCGGAATATCTTCTACACGAATACTATCATTGTCTATATTCTTTGCATCTTCGGATAATTTGTCACCATCCATATCCAGACTTTTTTGCTTTACAATACTTAATCTATCAGAAACGGCTTTTATAAAAACTTCTTCGTCTTCTTTTCGCATCGTGTCGTAATTTACATCTAAAAGTTTCCCCTTCAAATCACTTCCAAAAGCAAACACCACGTTCGTTATTTCACCTGTTTCAGACAAAAACATAAGCTGCAATCTCGAATTCTTCATCCAGATTCTCTTCTTATCCTGATATATCGAAATATTCATGGATTGCGCCATTTTCTTTGCAACATCAAAATAATGCTCGTGCCCCTCGTCAGAGTGTTCAACTCCAAATCTATCTGATAGTATTGCTTTCGAATAAATTATTTTATCAGTTTGTCCCTTTTTATACTCAAATTTAAATGAAATTTGCACATGATCATCGAATTCTAGATATGATGGTAAATGTATTTTGAATGTACTTTTCTCATATGATGGATTCATGAAATCCCCCCTATTCATATTTCTTCACTAGCTCTGCGACTATCCACGCCCAATAAAACACCATATTATGTACAACTGAGCTATTTCAGGTGTTCCAATTTATATGTAGTCAAGCCAGATATCCTATTTTTATCTATCCTTATACTTCTAGATGCGGAATTGACTGTGATTTTCTCATCAAACGTTACTATTCGAATTCAGCATGATATATTTGCATATAACAAACTCTAGTTCACTGTATTATTTTTTTCTTGCACTGCCAAAATAAAATCTGCCATTGTAACAGCAGAATTTACAAATAAACGTGCATGATAATCCTCTATGGCTATTCTATTGGCTCCAACGCCATGTGCGTCACTGTCCTTATTTCTCATCTCTGAAATAGCAGAAACAATCTTTTCTAATCCTGACAACAGTGTGTTGATTCTTCTATCTGTATTTGTATCAGCATGCATATTGTACAATGTCTTTACCTGTTTATATAAGTCAGACATTTGACCAGAAGTGGTTGGTGTTTCTTTCTTCTTCTCTATCGCATAACAGAACGTTTCCTCCAACAGTGTTCTAGACTTAGTAACAGCACTGTCATAATTTCCCTGCTCCACATCATCTAAAGCTCTGCTTGTGATACTCTTGATATATTCTCGATCTATCACCTTTATCTTGGGGGCTTCTATCTCAACCTTGCTTCCAATCGGTCTTATAAAAAACTGCTTTCCTATAATTGTCAGTTCATTTCCACCAAAAAATAGCAATCCATTAATCTGCTGAATAATTTCTTCGGTGATTGTTTTGTAAGCATCCTCTATTGCTTCTGCTGAATGACCAGAAAGCATTTTGGTAAATTGCTGCTTTGAAAACAGATACGCCAGCATATCAAAAAATCTACCATTCTTATGACAATGCTCCATAAGATCATCCATGTACTGCCATCTACTACAATTTACACCATTCCATGTATATTGACGTGGAAGACCAAACTGTGAACATATTGCGCATAGATCTGGTCCACTCAGATAAGGCATACATATCCGTATTTCTTCGCCGTCATCTATGAATTTATATTCAGAATACTTAACATCACCATCAAGAATGGCAATAATCTGCTTATTTTTCATAAGTTTATATAAATCATCTGCCATTGCTTTACCTCTCTCCCCTCCAAAATATTAAACTACAATAATTCTTTCAGCTTTGCAGCCTCTTCCTCTGTAAGAGTCACACCCTTACCCATCTTCTCACGTTCGGGAGCCCAATCCCTAATATCGTACTTAGGAGCTGCCCCATTCCAAGAAATCTTATTAAGCTCTTTTCTCCACCCTTTTGCATTCTCAGAAAGAACCCCAATTTCCTCAACAATATCAAATTTTATATCAGCCATGTTCTCACCTCTATTTCATAACCTTATCCAGCAATGCTTGATAGCTATCCACAACATCATATACTACGTCTTCACCACTGATTGCCTTAAAATGCTCTCTTGCGCAGTGAATCTTTGCATCCTCAATACCACGAAGCTCTAATGTATCCATAGATCCTTTTGTCTCCGCCACAAAATAAATGTGCTTTACGGTACCTGTCTTAAATGCAATCGCCCAGTCAGGATTATAATGTCCAACCGGCGTTGAAATATAGAATCCATCAGGAAGTTTTACATACACCGCAACATCAGATGCCACGTCCAGCTCCTGTACAAACTTTCGCTCATTTGTAGAATCATAAACAATATGGTCAAACAAATGCTTGTCTGCCTTCATCGCATTTACATCCAGCTTTCCTTTTATAGTTGCATCCGTGAAAATATCTGTATCATATCTATCATCCAAAACATCATAGGTGATATGCTGAATGATTGCAGTTGCTTTCTCATTATTAATAAGCTTACTTGCCTGAATAATAAACTCCTCTGGATTATCCTTAAACTGATTGAATACTGAGGGCTGAATTCCTGTCAAGATCTGAATAACTGTTTTTCTCGTAAGTCCCGTTTCCTCAACAAGTTTTCCTACAAGATCATACTTGACACTGGTATTTGCCGCCACCTTGTTTTCATCATAGGTTCCAGATTTTTGTTTTTCAAATGATGTTCCTTCAAGCAAAGTATCTTTTGATTTAATCTCCTTCATAAAACCGGTCTCAACCTTGAAGAAAATCTTCGGTACACGAAGCTTACTATCAAGTACAGTAACTGCCTTACGAACTAACTCCTCTGTATCGAAATCCACCACATATGCGGTTCTTGCATTAATCTTGCTCCACAAAGCCTTAAATTCAGGCATAGCCAGTTTATCTGGATTAACCTTAAGTTCAACATTATTGCTTCTGGCGTTCTCAGGTTTCATCTTTGTATCGTCATAGATACTATCGATAATCACCATCAAATCAGGCTTATACTGATCCATCTCTGTTCCAAAACTGACTTCTCCGTTTGCCTTATCCTCATAGAATTTTTCCGTCAATGCATCATGCTCATCGATGTAATCCTTCTTTATCATGTAATGGATAAGTCTTCTTGCCATAGAAGAATCAATAACTTCCTCATTACCTTCCTGATCCCGAACTCTGGCATTCTCAAAAAGTACCTCTGTAACCTGCCTTGGTCTGCTTCCAACAGCCTCTGCAATTTCAGACTGAAGTCCTTTTGCAAATTTGTCATAGCTCTCGCTGGCAATAATAGTAAGAATATTTACATTATGAACATCCGCCCCCAACGCATTCTCATCCATCCGATCGCCATCTTCATTTACGCAAAGGCGCATACCACGACCAACTTCCTGACGTTTCCGAACCTCGCTACTACTCTGTTTCAGAGTACAAATTTGGAATACATTCGGATTGTCCCAGCCTTCTCTAAGTGCAGAATGCGAGAATATAAACCTTACCGGTGATTTCTTAGGATCACGATCCAGCAAAAGCTCCTTGTTCTTCATAATAAGGTCATACGCATCAACATCATCTGTAGTTGTTTCCTTACGGCCAACCTTACTGTTAATCATATGTCCTTTCTTGTCAATAGAGAAATACCCTGCGTGAGTTTTCTTTGCACTGATACTCTGCAGATACTTGATATAATCATCTTTTCCGATTTCAAGCTGAAGATTATCAACAATATCATCATACTCCTGTTCGAACATATCAGCAAAAATACCATTGACAGGATTTCCAGCTTCATCATACTTTCGGTAATGATCTACTTCATCAATAAAAAATAAAGACAAAACCTTGATTCCCTTATAGAACAATTGCCGTTCTCGCTCAATATGTGAAAGAATCGTTTCGCGAATTTGAATTCTACGAAGCTGTTCCTCACTAACCTTACCGATAACATCTCCTGCATAGATCTTAATACCATTGATAAACTCAACCGAATCATCACGACCATCAATAGACTTTACTATAAAGTTATTTTTGTACTCTTCCATTTCGCCAGAATTAGGATATAAATTAAATCCGATACCAACCTTCTTAGAAACAGTCTTTACACCTGATGCACCCTTTACATGGAACTGGATTGTAGCAGTCGGATCTGCCTTTGAAAGATTGATACCTTCTAGATATACATAGCTGTCTGTGGCAGTGGTGCCAGACTCCTGAATACCCTTAACCGCAATCTTCTTAACCAGTTTCTTGTTGTATGCTTCCATGGCATCCAGACGATAAACCATATTATAGATACTATCGCTCTTATGAGTAGCTGAATAACGAAGAGTCATCAGAGGATGGAATTCCTCCAGGTTCTTCTTGGTCTGCTTACCTTCTACTGACTGAGGCTCATCAATAATTACAATCGGATTAGTCTTAGCAATGATATCAATCGGTCTTCTGGATCTGAACTCATCCAGCTTCATATAAATTCTTCTTGCATCCTTGCCCTTTGCATTGAATGCCTGTGAATTGATAATCATTACATTAATTGAATTGTCTGATGCAAATCTATCAATCTCTGGGAGTTGAGAAGAGTTATATATAAAGTAACGAATCTTCTTACCATATTCCTCTGCAAAATGTTCCTGTGTCATCTGGAATGATTTATATACGCCTTCACGGATAGCGATACTTGGAACAACAATAATAAACTTACTCCAACCATAATGCTTATTCAACTCATACATTGTTTTGATATAAGTATAAGTCTTGCCAACACCAGTCTCCATCTCAATTGTGAGATTATAAGTACCTTCCAGCTTTAATGAAGGCTCGATTTGATTTGCTCTCTGAATCTTCTGAATGTGATCCAAAATAATCTGATTATTAAGTTCCGGTACAATACGTTGATTGCCCCATCCCGTAAACTCCTGTTCATCAAACATATTCGCCTGCGTATATGTTTGATCAATATTATACATTTTCCCTTGATACCCTCTATCCATCATATAAGAAGGAGTCAAATATGGCTGTCCTGCAAAAACATCTACTACAGCTTTTGCGGCATCAGCTTGGAACTTCTGATGCTTAAATTGTAGTTTCATAATTGGCTCTCTCCTTCCGATTCTTCTATCCATTCCTTCAACTTGTCCTGCAATACTTTTTTATCGGGAAGATATAATTGATATTTCGATGCATATATATTACTATCCTCTGGCAAAGTCAATTCGATAAGAGAATCATCTTTATCATGGCATAACAATACACCAATTGTAGGATTTTCATCTTCCTGTTTTTCATACCGATCATAATAGTTTACATACATTTGCATCTGTCCCAAGTCTTGATGCTTTAATTCCCCAATCTTCAGATCAAATAATACAAAGCACCTCATTAACCGATTATAAAATACCAGATCTACTCGAAAATGCTTCTCATCGAATGTAAATCTCTTCTGTCTTGCAACAAATGTATATCCCGCACCTAATTCCAATAAAAATTTCTGCAGATGATCGATTAAATGTGTTTCAAGGTCATTTTCAGAATACTCGATTTTCTCTTCTAGTCCTAAAAATTCTAAAACATAAGGATCTTTTATGATATCTGCCGCTTTTTCTACTACTTGTCCTTGTTGAGATAATTGTAGGATTTTATTTTTATCCTTGCTTAATGCAAGACGTTCATATAATGCACTATCAAACTGTCTGTTTAATTCTGATAAACTCCAATCATTCTTTACTGCTTCAATCTCATAAAAATGTCTTTCATCAACATTTTCTATACGCATCAATTTGAGATAATGAGACCAACTAAGGAAAAACTTGCGTCCAGTACTTGCCATCGGAAGATTTTTGAATTGGTCAGATAGTGTCTGACCAATTTGATCTTGTGAATATACACAATAAAACTGACGCATCTGTTTCAAATTCGTAACAGAATACCCTTTTCCAAAATTATCCTTTAGATACTCTGCCAATTCTTTCAATATATATTTCCCGTATTGAGCTCTATTTTCTCCATTCTGCTCTTCTTCAACAATCATACGTCCTACTTCAAAATACGAATATACCATAGCAAGATTAGCAGCCTTTTTTACATTTTTCCTTGCATCTTCTAATAATTTACAAACATCATTAAAAAAATCATTTCTGATATCATTCACCGAAAGCTGCCCCCTTAAATTACTTTTACTGTTGTGTCTGGTGACATAAGCTTAAAGATTTCTTCCACATTAATCTTAGCTGGGCTATTTACAAAACTGCTATCACGGAACACTGCACGAAGAGGTCGCTGCTTTGCAATTGCTTTGATTACAGATTCTGGAATGTTTTCATCAAAGCAAGCAATCAAATCACCATCATTGTAGTTATGAACTGTAAAACCTTCTATCTTTTCTGAGCTATATGGTAACGACAATGGTAAGCCCCATTCAAGAAGACAACCAAACAGGAGATCTAAATCTGTTCTGTCTTCCTTAATATTTGACTCTAACATTGTCAATAAATTCTGTTCCATATCAGCAGGTGAGAAGTAAACATCTTTCATGTTCGAATCATCCACCTTAAAAACTCTTACTCCTAAGTCACCTGTATAGCCATCTTTTCTCATTGCTTCTGATACCAATCGAATACGTTCTTTGCCAATAGCACTGATGGTTTCAAACCCCTGTTTATATGCATCAGATTTTTCATCGCATTTTTCATTAATCTGCACCATTATATACTTTCTATTTCCGCCATCCTCAGCATTTAATTGCATAACCGCATGAGCGGTACTACAAGAACCCGCAAAGAAATCCAAAATAATGCTGTCTTTGTCAGAAGCGAGTTCTAGACAAAACTTAAGTAAACCTAGTGGTTTTGGAGTATCAAATATAACTCTGTCTCCAAAAATAGCCTTTAATTCCCTTGTAGCCTCTTGATTAGACGCAAGATTATCAAGCCATGTATTGGCTAACTGCCCCTCTTTCATCTTTTCACTTAAAAATAATTTGTATCTTGGCTTTCCTTCCCCGCCCTTAGGGAATACAAGTCTATTATCATTGAGCAATGAATAATATGTTTCGGGTTTAAATCTCCACTCCTCAGTAATTTCTTTTCCCGTTGGAGTAGTAACTGTATATACAGCGCCTCCTTTATTAGTACAAGGCATTGTTTTATATGATCCCCTAGGATCATTATCCGGATTCCTGTAATCACTCTCGTCAATATTTGCTTTTACCCTGTTTAAAATATCTCCTGTTCTCTTTGCATAAATAAAAACATATTCATGAATAGGAGATATATTTTTAGAAAGGTTTGCCTGACTATCTCTTCTCTTTCTTACACACTGAGCAATAAAATTACTTTCTCCAAAAACCTCATCGCAAATTTTTCTCATATTTGCCTGTTCATTGTCATCTAATGAGATAAAAATCACTCCATCATCCGTAAGCAGATTTCTAGCCAAAATCAATCTTGCATAAATCATTGAACACCAATCTGAATGATACCGCCCATTAGAATCCGTGTTCTTAAACAGTCGATTATCAAAATTATCTTGTAATCCGATTAATTCCGCATATTCATCAACGCCCATCCTAAAATCATCGGCATATATAAAATCTCCACCTGTATTATATGGAGGATCTATATAAATCATTTTAATTGCACCCAAATAACTCTCTTGCAACAATTTCAATACAGTTAGATTATCACCTTCAATAAAAAGATTTTCTGTAGAATTCCAATCAATGCTATCATTTATAACAGGTCTAAGTGTAGATCTAGTTGGTCTATTAGCCTCTATAAATGCATTTCTTTTTCCAACCCATGTGAATTCATAAGATTCACTTTCCTTTGAAATCCCTTCTCCCAGCATTTGACGAAGGATTTCGTAGTTCACTCTTTCCTCTATTTTCCCATTATTTCCTTCACACTCTGTTACACATTCTGGAAATAAAGTCTTTAATGCTTTAATATTTTTCTCTCTGCCATCAACTGTTTCACACTTCATCTTATCCATTCAAATCATATCCTCCTCTACAAAATGTGCGTACACAAAAGAAGAACTACATCGTTCTAATAACTTAAATACCTTTTCATTTGAATTATCCATGACTAATGAATCAACTTGGGGAATCTTCATTTTATTAATTCTTTCAATTTGTAACCAACTCCCTGTATCTGATACATCCATTGAATAAGAAAGCTTAGATATCATTTCTCTATAATAATTAGGATACTTCATATCTACAGTTGGCTCACCAATATAATAGTCAACAAACTTAGCTATATAGAACCTTGAACCATGCTTTTTGTCTGTTCTAAAAACTATATACCCATTCTCATCTTTCAAACTTTGTAATCGCTTTTCTGGAATAACTTTACCTATTTTAAGAACCCACACCTTACCATTTACCAGCACATTATTGTGTTCCTCTACAAAATCATAATCTCTATAACAGTTTATTCGTAATACAATTGCTTTTTTACTCATCCTGTTGTCTCCTTGTATACTTATAATAAGTTTTAAGCATTTTGGATAAATGCTGGTAATCAGTCATCTTTGTTTCGTAATTATCTATTTGATTAACAGTACCGAATTTAGTTTTGGTTCCAGCTCTCAAAATTTGCTTGCATGATATTTCTTTTTCAGAAATATATCCAACTAATATTATTTTTTTTGATTTATCAATTTTATAGTAATAACATAAAACAACACAATCCTTACCTTCTCTCCGGTTCTGCACAACAGGATATAAAAAATCCCATGTCTTTTCAGGCTTTTTACTTGTTTCTGCTGTTTTTACATCAACAAAAATGGATTTTTTGCTTATCTTTTCAATTATTTCCAAATCATATTTGTCATAAAAGTAGTTCTTAACATATTCTATTTCATTTGCATCGGAGTTGTTTTGCTCAACTGCTCTATTAATTCTCTCCATATCAAAAGAATCTGCCCAATGTCTAACTTCAACTTTATCACCATAATTATTTATTAAATAATTAGACACCGCAGTTTCAGAAATATATCCTAGTAATGTATCGTTTTCTGTAACTGTAAACTTATCATAACAAGCTCCAAACCTTGTCAGATATGCTTTCATCCTGCTACGAAAAGATGATATTTTTCTTGCCTTTTCTTCTAACTCAATTGTGACTGTCATAATTTCTTCCATATACAAATCTCCATTGCTGTATTCTTGTAACACTTATAAAATGTTCTTTATCTTTGCATTTAACATTTTTTTCGATATATCCAAGTTAAAATTGTATTTCTTATAATAATTTACTTTTCTTAATCCTATCTTTAAGTTTGAAAATACAAAATCAAAATAAATTAAGTCTTTATCAGCACTTCAAACTTGCCTCATAATTTTTCTAACTTCTTTCTAAGCTTCTTAAGTTCTGTATTCATTTGCATCTGTTTATTAAGTTGCTTTTCCTTTCGAATTTTCGCTTGCAAGGCTGCTATCTGCTTTTGCAATGCCTGCTTCTGTTCGTCTCGTACAACAGACTCTTTTAGGCTTTCACCGGCAGCTTCAGTTTTCAACTTGTCTCCGGCTATCTGACGCACAAAGTTCTCATACACTATATCAATATTTAATCCTTCCAGCTTTAATGGTAGCTCGTCCTCAACTAACCATTCTGTGTGATAGTATCCGTTTACTTTAAAAACTCTATTGCCAGCTGCTGTAACTTCTTTATACCCAATCCATGCCTGATACTTACCTTGATATTCCAGAAGAAACAATATGTGGTAAGGAATCTCCTTATCCATCTGTCTAAGTATTTCCTCATCCAGCGTCTGCTCTGTAAGTTTCACTTCAAATACTTCTATCTCAGTTACATCAGTACCTGGTGCAAGGTTCATCGTCGACACCGCAATCTTATTTCTCCAATAGATTGTCTTAATCTGCTCCACAAATACTTTCTTTATTGCAGGCGATATTTCCAAATTCTCATAGAATTTCTGCTTTGGAATTCGCTTATTGAATTCTGTAGTCTTTGGTAATCCCAGCACCTAATCACCCACTCTCTATTTCACAACTAGGAAACATATCAACTCGAAGTCATCCAGTCCAGATACCTCAGACATAAGTGCTGAAGTTCCACCAACTGAGAAGAGGCTGTCTATATCGTTCTCTTCCTTAACATCAATGATGGAATCGATCGCATCACTCAGTAGTGCTGACATCTCAGCCATATTCCGTCCATCATCTGTTTCCTCATTGAATATTGTATATACTTTCTTTATTGGTTCTTTTCTTCCTCTGCATAGCAGACGTACATCATCAAGCAACTGCTTTGGATTCAGATAATCGCATACAACCGAGCCATCAACTCCCATATAAACCATATAGAATGGATGGATACGATTCTGATTATCAATATTTACACTATTGTTCACATTCTTAAGAACAAAGATAACGCCCTCCGGGAGCTCGTCTGTTGCAGGCACTACCGCATGAAGTCCTCTTGGCTTCTTATCCATGTCTGGATGTGTCTTAAGATATTCCAGCAGGTCCAGTCTGAATTCATTAAGTCCCAAATCCATGATAGAGATACCATCTGACATTTCTTCGATATCTACTACCTCTTCCTGGAGCCTCTTCAACTGCTGCTTTCTGTATTCTAAATCTCCTTTTTCCTCTGCATTGATAAGGTCATCGTCACCGGTGGAGGTCATAACAGAAATTTTCATCCTTGTTTCAACTCTGGACTTCAAATTGATGTAATCGTCCAGCGTCATATCCGGCCAGAAGTTTACTAATTGAATGTAATTGTTCTTACTTCCAATACGATCTATTCTACCAAATCGCTGAATGATACGTACCGGGTTCCAGTGAATATCATAGTTTACCAGATAATCACAGTCCTGCAGGTTCTGACCTTCTGATATACAGTCTGTTGCAATCAGTATATCAATATTAAAATCATTATGCGGCATCAACACCTCTTTGTCCTTGGATATCGGTGAGAAACAGGTAAGCACATTGTTAAGTGTTGCCTTCAGTTCCTTAATCGTTGATTTTCCATCTGTGGTTCCGGTAATAATTGCAGTATCCAAACCATATTTCTTCTTAACAAAGGCACTTACATTCTCATACAGATAATCCGCTGTATCAGAAAATGCAGAGAAAATAAGAATCTTCTTATTTCCTTCATTGATTGGATTTTCAATTTTCTTTGAAATCAAATCAAACAATGTCTGCAGTTTTGTATCGTATTCTGGAGTAATATCTGCAACCATTAGTGTCAGAAGCTCCAATACCTCTGCATCGGCTTTCAGCTCATTTCTCCAGGTCTTGTAATCCATATCCGCAAGGTCAATCTTAACCCTCTTTCCCACAGTAAAATATTCTGTATTCCCATCATCTATATCGAATTCATCTTCCGAAGCTTCGTACATATCAATGTCGGCATTACCATACTTTTCAAATCTATCAATCGCAGCGATTGTATCAGTAATAAGATCTCTAATTCTTGATAAAGTGAGGTTGAAGGAGTAAACCGAAGACTCCAATCGTTTGAGCAGATTGATGCTCATGAGTCTTCTTATACCTTCCTCACGACCTCTCTGGGTAAGGTTGGCGCCCTTGTTATGTGTCAAATCCATATACTTATCCAGTTTACTTGGAAAAATATAATCTGATGGTGTATAAATGCACAGTGTGAGTAACATCAACTGCTCATAAATCTGATTGTAGTTGATCGCCGATTTCAAAGATGTAAGACTCGGTCTCAGAGATATCGGTTTCAATCTCTCAGGGAACTTACCAATCTCCGCGGTACTATAATATTTCTCAATATGTTTTCTGGATCTCGCAATTGTTACGCTATCCAGCACTTCAAAGAAGTCGAAATCCAAAGTTCTAAGAAGCGCATCCGTGGTTCTATCTTTCGGATCAAGCTTACTCCATGCATTGAAGGCCTTCTGTGCCTGACGGAAAATGTCTTCCAGGGACTTACTTGTATTGAGCTTGCTGTCAAGATTCTCCGCATCGCCTTCATAAGCGATTGCAAGCTGATTTCTCAAATCCACAAATCTGTTATTTACAGGTGTTGCTGAAAGCATCAGAACCTTCGTCTTAACACCAGCCCGAATAACCTTATCCATCAACTTCACATATCTGTTTTCTACAGTGTTGGCATGAGTACCGGCACCATTACGGAAATTATGCGATTCATCGATTACAACCAAGTCGTAATTGCCCCAGTTCAATCTATCCAAATCAATCCCATTAGAAAAACCACCATTACGTGACAAGTCAGTATGGAACAAAACAGTATAATTCAGTCTATCCGATGCGATTGGATTATTTACATAATTATCCTTATATGTATTCCAGTTTTCTGCCAGTTTCTTAGGGCATAAAACTAATACTGACTTATTTCTGTTCTCATAATACTTCATAACTGCCAGAGCAGTGAAAGTCTTACCAAGACCTACGCTATCTGCCAGAATACATCCGTTGTATTTTTCCAGCTTGTTGATAATAGCAAGCACCGCATCCTTCTGAAAATCATAAAGCATATTCCAAATTTTGCTCTGCTTAAATCCAGTTGCTTCATTAGGAAGAACATCCTCTGAAATATCCTCCAAGAATTCGCTAAATACATGATAAAGAGTCATGAAATAAATAAATTCTGGTGAATTCTCATTATATGCAGATGTGATATTCTCAATAACGACATCTGTGACATCCTGTAGCTTATCCTTATCATTCCAGATGCTTTCAAAGATTTGCATATACTGTTCAGTAACCGGAGACCCCATTCTGTTGACCATATTGTAAGCATTGTTACCACGGTCACATCCGATATCAACTGTAGTAAAACCATTCAGCGGCATGTATGCCACCTTCTCTTTTTTATTATCAACAGTCATAAAACCAGCCATATTCTCACCAGATGTATTTGATTTGAATTTTGCTTTTCTCTTAATCCAATCAGCACACTCTCTGGCAATAGCTTTCTGTGTCATTTCGTTTCTGAGTTTTATTTCAAACTCTGTTCCATAAAGACTTTGTTCTCTGCCAATACGCGGAATGTAGAATTCTCTTTTTTCCTTGCTTACCTTATCAGTAACAAATGTAGGTGAGGTAAAAATAAATCTAAATTCCTCTAACCCTTCCAATTGCTTTCTTAATTCTTTATACGCATACATAGAGAAACATGCCGCAGCAATAGAAACCTTGCTTCCCCTAGTGATTGTATCTGCCATATCATCACGAACAATATCCGTAACATTATTAAAAACCTTCATATACTTATCCCTTTGTCAGCCATTTTTAAAAATCAAAATCATCTGGATCCAGTCCTGCATCCTCCAGAGCTTCCCGTCTCTCATCCTCGTCCATATCTTCCAACTCATCCATATCAAGTCCAGCTACTGCAAGATCAAACTCCAGATCATCCTCTTCCTCTGAATCATCATCCACTTCGTCATGATCTCCGAACACAACATCATCCATAACCGAATACTCATACGCATTCAGCTTTCCGTCACCATCGAAATCAAAACCCTTATCATAAAATCTTCCATCTGAACCTAACATACGCATCATCCTCCCATTCATTTATTTGCTAATTCACTTAATTGCTAAACTATCATTTACTCTTCCATTCCTAATATAAGAGATATTTAGATAGTACCCTTACCAATCCCCTTCATCGCCATCTTCCATATCATCTTCGATAGCATCATCCACGCCAGTTGCATAATCGTCATCCCGGTCATACCGGTCCTGATCATAATCACCATCCATGTAGACATCATCGTAACCACTATCATAAGAATCATACGAATGGCTGCTATTATACTTACTGTTCGAACTGCTTGGCTTGTAGCTACTAGATGACGAACTAGAATTAGAACTGCTGCTCGAACTATTTGACAAAGAACCGCTGCTTGTCATACTGCTCGATGTAGAATGGCTGTACGAACTGCCTGTTCCATATGTTGCTTTTCTCCGCTTTGCATACGTATCATGCTGATAGCAATAGTCACCCTTGTGTGTGACTGTCCTGTTGCATCCGGCAAATGCACACGTTGCATCATCTTTTCCGTTACTTTCCAAAGCATAGCAGATTCCAAGTATCGCTATCATACCGATTATCAACAGTACTACCTGACCTGTAGTTAAATGCCTGTACTTCATAATGATTACCTCCGCGAATCTTACGACTCAATGCTTTTTGTTTCCGTTTCTTTGTATCTCCATCCTATACAAAGCAACTATCATAAATCAGTACTTGCACTATGAACATTCAAGTTTTTTCGACAAAAAATATAGTTTTATTTTACACCAAAACAACAAAAAATGGTAGCCCTATGTTCAGAACTAGAGCCACCACTCTTTTAGGTATTATCTTCTCTCTGCACAGAATTCTCCCATTCTTTTTAATAAATTTCCTCACCAGTCCCCTTCATCGCCATCCAATCCAACTTCTTCCTTTTAAGCCAACCGGGCAAAATTTATTGCATATATTTCACCTTATGAAATGCCCGCTTTCTCCCGCATATCCCGCACGTATAATTCCGGTAATACTTCGTGAATTCGCACTGTTTTTTTCTTTTTATAATCTGTCCACAATTTTCGCATACAAAACAATATTTATAATCAAGTCTTTTAGAGGCGGTGTAATTCTCCACGCCCTTCTCCTCTCCGGAGGTGGTTCGCTTTATGTTATATCCATATTTCTTATTCATGATATTCGCATATATGAGCCACAATCCGGTATGTCCCTTACAGCCTTTGCAGGTATGTAGGATCTCGTGGATCATAGTTTCCTTGCAGGCTTGTTCGGATATACGTTCATCCTCGATCAGCCTGGCCGCAATCTGTATAATGCATGTTCCATCCGGATTTTTCGTGCACATTCCCCATCTCGTTTTTGCGCGACGGTTTATAACCCATGAGACAATATTTCCCGGCTCGATACCTGCGCCAAGAACTTCATCTATACACACCTTCTGCAGCATCTCAAAATTCTTCATATATACATCCTTTATTTCGTCGTTACACCATCTTTTACGTTTCCGTTCCTGATATAAGAAATTCCCCGATACTTCCCTTACCAGTCCCCATCGTTTCCATCCTCGATATCTTCCTCGATGGCATCATCCACACCGGTTGCATAATCATCATCCCGGTCGTACCGGTCCTGATCATAATCGCCATCCATGTAGACATCATCGTAGCCGCTATCGTAAGAATCATGCGAATGACTGCTGTTATACTTGCTGTTCGAACTGCTTGGCTTGTAACTGCTAGACGATGAACCGGAATTCGAACTACTTCCCGAACTATTTGATGTGGAACCGCTGCTTGTTGTAGAATGACTGTGCGAGCTGCTTGTTCCATAAGTAGCCTTTCTGCGCTTTCCGGGTGTGTTGTGCTGATAGCAGTAACCGCCCTCCGTCGATACCGTGTTATCGCATCCTGCAAATGCACACTTCGGATCTTCTTTTTCGGTCAAAGATACGAAGAATCCGATTATTGCGAACACTATGATAACTCCAAGTATTGCATAACCTGCTGATTTCTGATTGTTATTTCCGCTCATAATGATAACCTCCGTGAATCTTACGACTCCATGCTTCTTATTTCCGTTTCTCTGTATCTCCATCTTACGCAAAGCAACTGTCATAAATAAGTACTTGCATTATGAACATTCAAGTATTATCTTCTCTTTTTGTAACATAAAGTTATATCACAACCCCGTTGCAATGATCCACTTCATGCTGAATAATCTGTGCCACCCAGCCGGAATATTTTCCATGCTGCTTCTTGAAATGCTGGTCGAGGTAATCGACTTCTATCTCCTGATATCTCGTACAGGGGCGTGTCCCGTCGAGCGACAGACATCCCTCTTCCACCTGATACGCGCCTGTTTTCTTCGTGATAACCGGATTCACCATCGCGAATTGGAACGGTCCGCTTGCCACGACGATGATATTCTTCTTTACGCCGATCATATTGGCCGCCATGCCGACGCAATGGTCCAGATTCGCCCGGAGTGTATCGAGCAAATCTGTTATAACTTGTTTATCTGCTTCCGTTGCATCCACCGACTTCTGTGCCAGGAACAGTGGATCCCGCATAATTTTCTTTACCATATTTATCCTTTCAGTTCTATTACACATACAAAATTATTAGACCCACGTCTCTCTTACAAGTACATTTCCTGCAGCCGCTTAATCTCTGATCTCATCATATCTACCGTGCGCTCGGGAGCCACGATCTTCACTCCCGGAATTGCCATGATCCAGCTAAGGAACAATTTACTGACGGAGACCCGTACCCGGACTGTGAAATGTTCTGCGTCGGTCTTCATGAGCGGAATATCGGTTCCGAAACGGTCAATAATCACATTTGCAGCATGGTTCTCACCCAAAAGCGTTACTGTTTCCAGATTGCCATCGAACATGCCGAAGAGCCTGTTCGTGTACTCCGACATCTGCATTTTCGAGAATTCCTCTTTTCCTTCCCGATCTTCATAGATCACGGATACATCTACCATCTTATCGACGCGGAAATGCTTAATCTTGTATTCTCTGTTGTCATATCCTACCAGATAGTATTTCTCGTCATCCCAGCACAGCGCCCACGGGCTGACACTATAGTAAGCCCCGCCATGCTTCAATTCCATCTTCTTATCTGCCGTCCATGTGAAATATTGGAATTTGATCTGGCTCTCCTCATTTAACGCCTCGTGAATCTTATCCACGCTGTAATAGATGCGTTCGTTCATCGTCTTCACGCGTCCATTTACATTGACCTGACGTGCCAGCTTCTTCGCCTCGTATTTGCTTGCGTAGCTCTCAAGCTTCGCGATCAGCTCGTCGGATTTCTTCTCTGTGATGAATCTGGAGGACTGCACCGCATCTACGAGAAGTTTCAGCTCGACAAGCTGGAATTGCCGGCTTGCAACCTTATAATGGTAGGTCTTGCCATATTGCATACCTATGATATCCAGACCAAACGTGCGCAGATTCTCGATGTCACTGTACAGGCTCTTCCGCTCTGCTGTGACATTGTATGCTTTCAGTTTCTCAACGATTTCGTTCAGTGTCAGGTCATGATCTTCGTCTGTCTCTTCGAGCAGAATCTTCATCAGATACATGATTTTTAGTTTCTGGTTGAGTCTTGGTCCCCGGACAATCTTCTTTTTTTCCTGATTTTCTGTTTTCTGTTCTGATGTGTTATCCATCGTGTTATCCCCTTCTTATAGTATAATCTATGACTCTTCCTAGCCGTTACCTGCATCAGCTTTGCGTTTATCTTATTTTACACTAAAATAGCAAAAAGTGATAGCTGGAAATTCAGATCAGCATCTATCTCTCCCCACTTGACAAATATCCTCCCACCCGCTAGAATACAGAAAGTGTCCGGAATCCTACCGGACACGCAATCACATACCAAAACCCTTTACGGGAGTGGATTTTTTAAGAGAATTCTTTTTTCGCCACACAGTATATTTGCTGTGTGGTTTTTTTATGCAAGACAATTCTTCTTGTCCTGCCCGGCAGACAGGTTTGCTCTGCCCACAGGCAGGATGATATACACAACAATTACACAGGAGTGAAAAACATGAACCAGAATTTTATGAAAGAAAAACCGATTTTACCGTTGATTATCTCGATGTCATTGCCGATGGTTATTTCCATGGCAATCAATTCCCTATACAACATCGTCGACAGCTATTTCGTGGCGAAGATCAGCGAGAATGCCATGACTGCAATCTCGCTTGTATATCCGCTGCAGAATCTGATAACTGCGATTGCGGTTGGATTCGGTATCGCGATGAATGCAAGAATTGCATTTTGTCTTGGTGCGAAGGATCAGGAGAAAGCGGACGAGGCAGCGGTCACAGGCATGTTCTTAAGTGTAATCCACGGAATCATTCTGATGGTTGCCTGTATGTCCGGTATGCCGCATTTTCTGAGACTTTATACGAAGGATGAAGCAATCATCGAGATGGGACTTACCTACGCCAACCGCGTATTCGTGTTCTCGGTCATCATCATGCTTGGAATCTCGCTGGAGAAGATCTTCCAGTCGGTCGGCAGAATGAAGGTTTCCATGCTCAGTATGATGTGCGGCTTTATCTCCAATATCGTACTCGATCCGCTGATGATCTTCGGCATCGGACCATTTCCGAAGATGGGGATGGCGGGAGCCGCTTACGCAACCGGAATCGGACAGACGATCACATTACTTGTCTATGTGCTATTCTGCATCTTCCGTCCGTTGCCGCTTTCCCTCAAGCGTAAGAACCTGTCGTTTAACAAGGCATTACTTGGGAATCTGTACGCCGTCGGCATTCCGGCTTCCCTGAACATGGCGCTGCCGTCGCTCATGATCTCCTGTCTGAACGGTATCCTGACGGCATTTTCGGAGAAATACGTCCTCGTGCTTGGGGCTTATTATAAGCTGCAGACATTTATTTACCTGTCCGCAAATGGAATCATCCAGGGAATCCGCCCGATCATCAGCTTCAACTACGGTGCCGGCGAGAAGAAACGTGTCCGGCAGATCTTCCGGACTACACTCTGTCTGACCGCCGGTGTGATGGCGGTCGGTGTGCTGCTCTCCCTGCTCATACCGGGACAGATGATCGGACTTTTCACCGACAATGAGACGACGGTTGAGATCGGTGTCAAGGCACTCACGATCATATGCATCGGTTTTATCATCTCGGCAGTTTCGGTCACCTGTTGCGGTGCGCTCGAAGCCCTGCAAAAGGGAATGGCGTCCCTGCTGATTTCGTTGTCGCGTTATGCCGTTGTCATGATACCAGCAGCATTTCTGCTCAGCCGCGTCCTCGGTGCCAATGGTGTGTTCTGGGCATTCCCGGTCACAGAGACCATCTCCGCGGTTGCTGCATATGTGATTTACAGGAAGAACTCTCGTATCTGAAAATTTGCATAACTAACAAATGCACCGTAAATGTGAAATCTGCTTACATTTACGGTGCATTTTTATATGTATTCTAATAAAATTGTAACCGGTGTTCCACCAGCGTATCGTCCACATACACAAGCCGCAACGTGAAAAATCTTGGATCATCTGACAGGATCTGCTTCAGGAATATGGCGTCTCCGCTCCAGGTCGGAAGCTCCGGCACCTGTGTTTTATCCACCCAGACCAGGTCCCCCTCGTTGCAGGTGATCAGCTCCCCGGTGAATCCATCTGCCGTAAAAAGGCACATCAGCTCCGGCTCACACTCGTTGCTGATAAACGTAATCAGTCCGCGGAACCGGTACGATGTAAGCGTCAGCCCTGTCTCTTCCTTCACTTCGCGAAGCAGACATTCTTCCGGTCCTTCGCCCTCCTCGGCATGTCCGCCGACACCGATCCATTTATCCTTATTGATATCTTTCTTTTTCTTCGTCCGATGCAGCATGAGGTATTTCCCATCCTGCTCGATATAACATAATGTTGTCATTCTCATAGTGATTCCACCCCACGTTTCAACCGCTCCATACCGTCTTTTAACAACGCTCTTGGACAGGCGATATTCAGTCGCAGGAATCGGTCCCCATCCCCGGAGAATCCGCTTCCGGCGGACAGGAACAATCCCGTCTTCTTGCGGATGCGGTGTTCGATCTCCCGCGAATTTCCCGGAAGATCCTTGCAGTAGATCCATAACAGGTAGGTCGCCTCCGAAGGAAGAATCTCCACCTCCGGTATCTGTTCCTTCACATACTGAACTGCATACTGCTTGTTCTCGTAGATATAGGCACGGAGCGCATCTAACCAGTCTGCGCCCTTGGTAAACGCCGCAATTGCAGCATCAACCGCAAATGCATTCGGCTCTGCGACTTCATCAGTGTTGATTCCACGCCATACCTTATGGCGAATCACCGGATTCGGTACAGAGATAGCTGCCGTCTGCAAACCTGCCAGATTGAATGTCTTCGTCGGAGCAATACAAGTAATACTGTTGTCCCGGCAGACATCGGACACCGATGCAAACGGAATATATCCACGTCCCGGATCGGTCAGATCACAGTGAATCTCATCTGAAAGCACGATTACATGATGCTTCGCGCACAAAGCACCAATTCGTTCCAGTGTTGCTTTGTCCCAGATTTCTCCAATCGGATTGTGTGGATTACATAGAATCATCAACGTCGTCTGCGGATCTGCGAGTTTCATTTCCAAGTCTTCAAAATCAATATGATATGCATTTCCATCAAATACAAGCGGACTTTCTAACACCTGTCTGCCATTATTCAGAATCGAGTTAAAGAATATATTATACACTGGTGTCTGCACCAGTACCTTTTCGGCTGGTGTTGTCAGCTTCCGCACAATCGACGAGATTGCTGGTATAACACCGGTACAAAACATCAGCCAGTCCTTCTCCATTGTGAAATCATGGCGGATCTTCCACCAGTCGATATACGCCTGATACCATGCATCCGGAATCTCTGTATAGCCGAAGCAGCCATGCTGCGCACGCTTGCTGATTGCTTCCATAATTGCAGGCGCTGTCTCGAAATCCATATCCGCTACCCACATCGGAAGCTCGCCTTCTGCCACGTTCCATTTCATGGAATTCGTATTGGAACGATCAACTATTTTATCAAAATCATATGCCATAATATCTTCTCCATCTGCAATATTCATATCATTTGTCACCTCGCGATAGTGTGATGACCTACGTACACATCAACCTGCTTCATTATAGCCTTAATCTTACTTCGGAGCATGATCCCTCGTCTCTTTGATCTCTTTACAGATAATCTCTGTATCCGCAGGGTTCACCCGCTCCGGCTCCATGATGAGCGTTCCGATGGAATCTGCCCGTATCACACCGGACGTCGGATTGATTACGCTGTCGATACCGCCCTGTATCTCCACATCGACGGTCGAATACTCAAACGCAAGCGTTGTATTGACGAGCTTGCAGTTCTTCATCACAAGATTCTCAATATAACACATGCCCTGCAGGCTCTCGATCGTACAGTTAATCAGTGTCAGATTCTTCGAATTCCAGCCCAGATATTCGCCGGAAATCACCGAATCATAGACAGTCACATTCTCACTGTTCCAGAATGCATCCTTCGAGAGCAGCTTCGCATTGTGGATCTCCACATTTTTTGCTCCATCGAACGAATAATTTCCCGCAAGCTGGAAGTCCTGAATCTTCATGTTCTCGCAGTCCATCGCGAAATAATCGCCCTTTGCCATCACGTGATCGAGTGTCACATCTGTACAGTGCCACAATGTCTCTAAAGCATTTGGAAGGGCAACTTCTTTGAGCGTCAGTCTGCGACAGCGCCGGAAATTCTTCGGTGCCTCGATCAGCGCGCGCTCGACTGTCATATCATCGGTGTACCAGACACCGGCACGCGCCATTTCCGCCCATGTGCCGTCTTTCACCGCAATATTCTTACTGTACCAGAGCGGATATTTCCACTGGAAAATGCTCCCTTCCAACGAAATATCACGGCTCTCCTTAAGCGGGGATTCTCCTTCCCCGAAAATCGTATCTTGAATGGACAGATGCTCCGCACCAAACAATGGGCGTTCGCCCTCGAAATATGTCTGTCTGATCTGCTTTTCCATCTTGTTTCATCTCCTGTATCAATAATTGTTCTCTTACGTTATACCACCTACACCTACCTTTAGGTCAAGAGCAAATTAACAATTCTCATTTCTTTTATTGACAATATAGATTCCCACACAGACAAGTGCAAGCGAAATTATGCTCAGTACACCAAATGCCTGCTCCCGCTCATCCAACAGCCATGCGGATAAAATCACACCGAACACCGGATTCATGAATCCGAACACTGCCACCTTCGATACCGGATTGTATTTTAAGAGCAGTCCCCACAGCGAGTAGGCAACGGCGGACACAAACGCCAGATACACAAGAATTCCGATAGCGGATGCTGATACCGCACCCATCCGTCCGCCAAGCAGCAAGCCACACAGGATCAAAATGATGCCACCTGCGATGAACTGATAGCCGGAAAGCATCACCGGATTATGCTTTGCAGAATATCGCTTCAGGAACACGGATGAAAATGCGTAGGCAATCGTCGATAACAGGATAAAGCCCTCTCCATTTGCCTGCATATGGAAGTCTACGCCATTTAAGTTAATCAGCACTACACCCGCAAATCCGATCAGACAGCCGATCATCTGTCTGGCATGGATCGTCTCCTGCCGGAACAGACACCCCGATACAAGGATTGCGACAAACACATTGACTGCCTCTATGATCGACGCCTTCACGCCGCTTGTATGTGCCAGTCCGATATAGAAGAACATATACTGTGCGACTGTCTGCAGAAGCGACAACCACAGAATCTTCCCTGCCGCGCCCTGCTCCGGTTTCAGAAACCGCCGCTCAAGCATACTTCCGAGCACGATTGCCAGTATGCCCGCAAGCAAAAAACGCATACCCGCAAATAAAATTTGCGATGCCGTATCCAGAGAATTGATCTCCCACAGCTTATAACCGATCTTGATACACGGAAATGCGCTTCCCCACAGGAAGCAGCAAAGCATCGCACCAAGCCATACTACAACCGGTTTCTGCATCCATTCTGTTTTTTCTTGTTCGTTCTTCATCGTCTATTCTCCATTTTATCCCTGAATGTCAATGTCCTATATCATCAACGATTCCATATTATATATCATAGTTAAAAAAATGCCAACCAAAATAAGTTTCCACCAAATCCCAGCCGGCAAGCCTTGATGAATCCTAACCGGATTGGTATAATAACGATATGAGTAACGTAGCAGTCATAGCAGAATTTCATCCATATCACAACGGACATCACTATCTCTTCGAGGAAGCGATGTCTCTTTCGCATGCCGACCACGCAATTGCGCTGATGAGCGGAAATTTCTTGCAGCGTGGCAGTATCGCCCTGTGGGACAAATACACACGCGCGGAAATGGCGGTTGCGGATGGATTTGACCTGTGCTTAGAGCTTCCGTTTGTGTATGCGACGGGAAGTGCCGGAGATTTTGCGGATGGTGCTGTCGCAATCTTAAAGAACCTTCATGCGATTGACTATCTGGCGTTTGGCGTTGAAGAGGCAGAACCGGACGTATTTGAACAGGTGGCAGAGTTTCTGACCGAGGAACCGGAGAACTATCAGCTTGCCTTAAAGCAGGCATTAAAAGTCGGAGTTTCCTACCCGAGAGCGAGACAGACTGCAATCGCCGCAATCTGCGGAGATTCGGCAGCCGCGCTTCTTAAGGCACCAAACAATACGCTCGCGCTCTCCTATCTGTGCGCGATTAAGAAGCTACATGCCAATATCAGACCAATCTTTATCAAACGGATTTCAAATGACTATCACGATACCGATCTACAGGCACAGATCAGCTCGGCAACTGCCATCCGGACAGCCCTTGCGAAAGGAACGGACTTTTCAGCACTTGCCGCACAGGTTCCACCGGCAACCTATTTGCGCATGGAGACACCCGACCACACCTATCTGTCGGATGCAATGCTGACACCTTTCGTACAGGCTTGCAGACTTCGGGAACCGGAGCTTTCGGATATCTGTGATATCTCCCCGGCACTTGCGGATAAACTGCAGCATGCCCCATATCCAATCGACTATGAAGTGCTTGTCGAGCAGTTAAAGACGAAGGACATCACAAGAAGCCGCATCGCCCGGGCGCTCCTGCATCTGCTGCTTGGCTATACCGAGTCCGACCGGCAGAAGTTTATCGGATCCGGCTATGCATGTTATGCAAATATACTGGCGCTGAAAAAGGAATCCAGCAGCTTGATCCGGCAGCTACATGAATCATCTATGATTCCAGTCATCACGAAGAAAGCTGATTTTGACACTATACTTTCCGCCTATCCTGCCATTGACACAGAACTCGCACGCACCATGTGGCAATACGATCTGCGTGCAACTGAACTTTACAACTGCATCTACTATAATCATTACGGCATCACACTTCCGAACGATTATACAAGAAAACTCCCGGTTCTATAACACCTTCCACGTTCATACATTTTATTATGGAAGATATGGGAGTTTTTCTATGCTATTTTGTCTGATTATTTTTCTTCTGACACTCATCGGGGAAAATCAGGTCGTAGTCACCGGGGCACGTGCCGGACTTATGCTCTGGTTTCACGATGTCCTGCCCCTGCTTCTTCCCTTTATGCTCTTATCAAACCTCTTCGTCCTGAAAATCCGCACGAAAAAAACAGGCGCCGCCTATGCGATTCCTGTCTTATTCCTGCTCGGACTTCTATGTGGCTATCCGCTCGGTGCAAAGATGGCTTCCGACTTCACGAAGGAAGGCTATATCAAGCCATCCACCGCCACGATACTGCTCCCTCTGTGTAATAACATCAGTCCAATGTTTCTGTCCGGCTATATCGGTCACACTGTGCTGCAGGATCGGTTTCCGTTCTGGTTTCTGCTTGTAGTTCTCTATGTGCCGTATGTGCTTGTCACATCCATCGTATTTCTTGTTTTTCATGTGATCAAGAAACATAAATATGCATCCGCATTCTCCAAACTGCATCCTGCATCCAAAGAAGCTGCCATTACCAGTCATTTATCACCCCCATCTGTACATACCTATAAATATCCCCAGAAAGGTGTATCTCAGCAAGCCATATCCATGCAGACAAACGATCTGCTGTTACAATCCGTCATTCAGATCACCTATGTCGGTCTGTACATCATGATCTGTTCCATCCTGTTTGCACTTGTCTGCGCCATCCCGGGCCTGCCACAGGATGTATCGACCGTCCTGTGCGGCATACTCGAGATCACTCAGGGAAGCACCGTGCTTGCCGCAAGTGCATTTCCCCTTGCAAGCAAAACAGCCCTGATTCTTGCGTGTACCTCGTTTGGCGGCATCTCTGCCTTTCTCCAAACCTTACAGGTCACGAAAAAATCCGGGCTGTCCATGATTTATTATTTCGTTGTCAAATGTATCTGTGGATGTATGACTGGTTTTGCAATGTATCTCTTACTCGTCTAAGAAATCATCAAAATCATCGTCGTCATCCTCTTCCTCGTCACGCTCGCCGTATACGTCGACATCGTCATCGTCCTCTTCTGGCTCTTCCTCATCCTCAGCGGCTTCCTCCTGATAGCTTGGAGCTGGCTGTGGTGCCGGAGCTGGAGCTGGCTCATTTGAAAATGCGCTGTCAAGATCATCCGTCTCCTCATAAGACATGTTAGAAGAAGCAGTGAACATATTGATGTTCGTATCCATCTCTGTCATATTTGTCTCGATCACATACGTATCGTTCTCCAGAGACTCGATCAGAACACGGTAATTTTCCTTCTCCATGTCATGAATCTTCTGGAAGATATCACGCATTTCTGTAAGCTTGTCCTTTGTATAATACATTGCACCCAGACGGATCTCATTTGCTTCCTCAGAAGCTTGATCTACGATCTGCTGTGCCTGATTTCTGGCATTCTCCAGAATCTCGTCTGCACGAATGTTGGCAAGACGTGTGATCTCGTTCTGTTCAATCATACGATTTGCCTCATTTACGGACTCTGTGATAATCGCATCGGAACGGGTTCTTGCATCAGCAAGAATCATTTCCTTGTTACGCATAATTTTCTTACAACGTTCAATCTCGCCCGGAAGCTTTAACTCTAATTCATCCAACATAGAGAGAAGCTCTGGCTTCTGTACTGAAATCTTTGTCTGTGACAATGGCATTGGCTTACAATTTTCAATGTATACCTTGATCTCCTCGATCATACTTTCAACGCCTTTTTTACCCATCTTAAGAATCCTCCTATGACCTCTTTATATCCAACTCATTCATTCGCTCGATTAATTTGGGAATAATGCACGCGGGAACAAATTCAGTCAGGTCAACACCATACCTTGCATATTCCTTTACCACGCTGGAACTCAGATACGAGTACTGCGTGCTTGTCGACAAAAACACAGTGTCGACATCCTTGGCAACCATGCGGTTGCTCTGTGCCATCTGCATCTCTAAATCAAAATCTGTTAAGGCACGAAGTCCCCGGATGATCACGTTCGTATTCTTCTGACGGACGAAGTCCACCAGCAAACCGTCAAACGATTCTACCGATACATTTTCAATCTCGGAAACTACATCTTTCAACATATTAACACGTTCTTCCAAAGAAAACAATGGTTTTTTCGATGTATTATTCAAAACTCCGACAATTACATGGTCGAATATCGCCGCTGATCTGCGAATGATATCCAGATGTCCAAGCGTAACCGGATCAAAGCTACCCGGGTAAACTGCTATGCTCATACGTTCTCCTTCTGCATCAAAAAGACATGCTTGTTCGTCTTATAATGCTTATCTTTTGTTATTTCAAATCCAAGTGCATCCACATACGAGAAATCCTCGTCCAATGCGGCTTCCACTACAATCAGGGTATCTGTCGTAAATTTCTTTGTGGAAAGCACCTCTAATACTCTGCGCTCCAGTCCCTTGCTATATGGAGGATCCATAAAGATCACATCATAATCAATTTCCGGCAGGGATGAGACAAAACTTACCGCATCAAACTTCCGCACCTGTGCCTTATCTGCAAGCTTCGTGAATTTCAGGTTATCCTCGATACATGCGGCTGCATTTTTTGCCTGCTCGACAAAGGTACAGCTCTCTGCCCCACGGGACAGCGCTTCAATTCCGATGCCGCCGCTTCCTGCAAATAAATCCAAGAATTTTGCCTGCGGCACATACCCGGTCAGCATATTAAATAATGTCTCTTTGATCCGGTCTGTCGTCGGTCGCGTCTCCAGACCTTCTATCGTTTTTAACGGCAGACTACGTGCCGTTCCAGCTATTACACGCATATTCTTCTTCCTTTTACTATTTATTTTAGAATGCCTGGACTATATGCCATGTTCATCCTGATCAGTTTTCTCCATGCATCTGCTTTTTGAGCCATTTTCCTGTCTCAGAATAATCCTCGTCTGTCCAGCCAGATGTCTTTGTACAGGACGAATCAATCAAGGATGACGTCTCTGCCTTGTTTGATAAGTTCCATGCGGCATAAGACAGATTGTTGGAATCAATCAGATCAAACCATTTTGCTGCCTGATCGTAATCAATCGCACCATTTCCAGATGCATCGCAGATGGAAAATTCACTGACAAAGATTGGCAGTCCTTTGGAAAGCGCCGTTGTCACTTTGTTCCGGATGTTATCCGTATGTGTTGCCGCATAGAAATGAACGGCATACATGATATTGTCATATCCGGTAACAGGATCTTCTGCCGCAATATCTACATCCTGTGACCATGTTGGTGTTCCTACGATGATCAGGGCATCCTTCGTATTCTTGCGGATAATCGGAATCACCTCTTCCGCATAGGATTTTACGTCTGCCCATGTCGTTCCACCATTTGGCTCATTACAGATTTCATAAATCACATTATCATAATCTTTATACAGAGAAGACATTTCTTCAAAAAATGCCTTTGCCTCTTCTTTATAGGTCTGTGGATTCTGGTCACCTAATACATGCCAGTCGATAATAACATACATACCAAGGTTCGTTGCTGCATCCACACCCGTTTTCACCAATTCCTTTAACTGCTTCTGGTCACCACCGGTGCAATATCCGTTATTTTCACCGGAATACATCGCGATACGAATCAGATTTGCACCCATATCATCACGCAGACTCTGGAACGCATCCTGATTCACATATTCCGGGAACCACGCGATACCATGTGTACTGACACCCTTTAACTGATATTTGTCTCCATTTTTATCAACAATATCCGTTCCCTTCAATGTAAGCTTGCCATGATTGTCAACTGGGGTACCGCTCTCCGGCTCTGTCTTTTCCTTCGGCTTCGTCTCTTCCTTTGCCTCCGTTGCCTCTGTTGTTGAAGACGCACTGCTTCCTTTGTATTCTTTTCCATCTACATACAGCACGGCGCTGTCACAGATGGCCTTCAGATCTGCCTGTGAAGGCACAGTTACGATGACGCCGATATCCTTCAGATTGCCGTTTGCTGGAACCTCTGCATTGTAATCCACACACTTTACCGATAATGTCGTTCCATCCAGCTTGAATGTTCCATTCCATGAGCTATCTAATGTCGCCTTATCTGGCACCGTCATCCGAATCTCCCAGTTTTTCAGTGCACCGCTTGTCTTGTTCGTGATCGTTGAATCGAGCTGTCCGCTGTATCCGTTTGCACTCTCCCACGAATTGCTGTTGGTCACTTTGACAAAACAATCCTGTGTCGCCTGCGCCTCTGTTGTTGCCGCTTCTGTCGCATCCGAGGCTGTCTCCGGCGTTGCCTCTGTCTCCGTCTGGATTGCCTCCTCGGAGGTTACCTTCTCGACGTCATCCTTCGGTTTTCTGCGCACCAGCACTACGATCAATGCCGCGATCACGACAACCAGCACTGCGATCACCGCAATCCATACCTTATTATTATTTTTCTTCATTGCTTCACCTGATTCCTTCCCCTGTAACCCTCTTACTTTGTACGTTTTTCCTGTATCCAGATATATAATCGGTGCAGGTCAACCTCATCGTATGCCTGTCCTCTGGCACGCTCCGACTCAATCTGATATTTCTTCTTATTCGTCTTGATCACGAGCAGATACGCAAGATTCGTCTTGCTTGTCTGTCCAAGTGTAATCGGTTTGATATCTACACTTTTTATATCATCCATCGCAATCTCGATATGGCGCTTCTTATCATGATATGTAAATTCCCCGTTCTCAATCGCGGCGATTCCTTCGCCCTCAAAGCGTTCCCATTTGTCACTCAATACAAGCACAAATACAACGATGCACAGAAGCAGTGCCGCAACACTTACCATATTCGAAACAAGTGCCGCTTCGATCAGCTTCGCACATACGGTAGATACCAGTCCAAATACAACAATACATGCCACCAGAGTAAAGAAAATGGCTCTTCTCCAGCGTGTAATATACCCTACTTTTACTTTCATGTCATTCCTCTTATCTTATTTAATTAAACACGTGCCTATTATATGCTTTTTTGCCCTTTTCGGCAACCGTTTTCATAGGAAATCTGACGTTTTTTCTATAACACGGTCTCAGAGATTCCTCCCCGGTTTCTGCGGACCGGCTGTATCGTCTTTCCGTATTTTTTGAGCATGTCCTGTGCAAGCTGCAGCATATCCGCATGATTGTAGATATCCGCAAGCTCAAACAATGCATCGCCGCTCTGTCGGATTCCAAAGAAATCTCCCGGTCCTCGGAGTTTCAGGTCTTCACTTGCGATAAAGAATCCATCGTTGGAATTTTCCAGCACGCGCAGACGTTCCATTGATTCTTCGGATTCTTTCCCATTGATGAAGATACAATACGACTGCTTCTTTCCACGTCCGACTCTGCCCCTCAGCTGATGCAGCTGTGCCAGTCCAAACCGCTCTGCATTTTCCACCATCATCACGGTTGCATTCGGATTGTTGACGCCCACCTCGATAACCGTTGTCGATACAAGCACGTCAATCTCACCTTCCGAAAACCGTTTCATGATCTCATTTTTCTCATCTGCCCGCATCTGTCCGTGCAGCATCTCAATCCGTGTGCCTGCAGGTAAATTTGCCCGCATCGTATCCACATATTCTGTGACATTCGTCACGTCGAGCGTCTCGCTTTCTTCCACCATCGGACAGACCACATAGATCTGACTGTGCTCGGCGATCTGTCCGGCGATAAACTGATATGCCGTCTGGCGGTAATTCGTGCCAACCACACAGTTTTTGATCGGTTTTCTGCCCTTCGGAAGCTCTTTGATAATCGAGATATCCATATCCGCATATAAAATAATGGCAAGCGTCCGCGGAATCGGTGTGGCAGACATGACAAGCGTATGAACACCACACCCTTTGTCCGATAATTTCTTTCGCTGGTTGACACCGAACCGGTGCTGTTCATCGGTTACAACCAGTGCCAGATCCTTAAATTCCACCTTATCCTCCAGCAGCGCATGCGTGCCGATCACGATATCAACCTCACCCTGCTTAATTTCTTCGTAGATTCTCCGCTTCTCCTTGAGTGGTGTCGAGCCAACAAGGCATGCTGTGCGGATGTCATAATGCGAAAACTGCTCCGCCAACTCCTCGTAATGCTGTCGCGCAAGCACCTCCGTCGGTGCCATGAGCGCACCCTGATACCCAGCCTTCGCACAGGCAAGCAGAGCTGCAGCCGCAACGACCGTCTTTCCCGATCCAACATCTCCCTGGATCAGGCGGTTCATCACACCATCGCCACCCATATCTGCTAAGATATCCTCGATTGCCTGCTGTTGCCCCTTTGTAAGGGAAAACGGAAGATTCGATATGTAATCCGCAACTGCCTTGCCCTGTACGATCTTATGCAGATTCTCCTGTAACTGCGTTGTCTTCTTCATGGATGCCATATCATAGAGGAACTGATAAAACTCGTCAAAAGCAAGTCTGCGGATCGCATTTTTTAAGACAGCCTGATTCATCGGAAAATGAATGTTCTCATACGCCTCCGATAATTCCATCAGACTGTGCTCTGCCCGTACCTCCTCCGGTACATAATCGTCCATCTGACAAATCAGCTCCCGTGTTGCCATGATGGCTTTCTGGAATGTCTTGTTCGAAAGTCCGCTCGTAAGCGGATAAACCGGCTGCATTTCCTGCTGCATCCCGGCATACACCGGAAGTTTATAATACTCTGCCTGCTCCATGACACGCATGCCATTTTTTACTTTGGCCGTTCCAACGAAGATATACGAATCCCCCTTGTGGAACACATTTCTTAAAAATGGCTGATTAAACCATGTCATATGCATCGTCATATCACCGTCACTGACGGTCAGGATTGTAAGCTTTAAGCTCCGCACCTGCTTGACGGTCACATAGGAGGTGATCATCGCCCGGATTGCATGCCGCTCGCCAACTGCTGCATCCCGAATACACACCGGTTCCTCGTAGCTTAGATAGTTACGAGGATATGTATGCAGCAGATCATCGATCGTAAAAATGCCAAGCCGCGCAAAGCTTTCTGCCGTTTTCTCTCCAATGCCTTTAATTGTCTGGATACTGTCTTCTTTTCTCATATTTTTCTTTCCATCTTCTATAACAAAATCCTGACAAAACACACGTTCTGTCAGGATTTATACATGAAATTGTTTTCCGACAATTTCGTTGATTCACTTTATTCCAGAGACAAAATGTAATAGTAGATTGGCTGTCCGCCTGCATGCGCTTCGACTTCAAAGTCCGGATACGCTGCCTGCACAGCTTCTACCAGTGCATTTGCCTTCTCCTCCTCGACATCGCTGCCGTAGTAGATGCTCAGAAGCTCGGAATCCTCATCTGCCATCGCACCAATCAGATCCTTTACCACCTCTGTGATATCCTGTCCAACCGCCTGGATACCTACATCGTCGATACCCATATAATCGCCGGTCTTGATCTCCTTGCCATCGATGGAAGTATCACGCACGGCATAGGTAACCTGTCCACTCTTCACTGCAGTAATCGCATCTTCCATGCCAGCCTGATTTGCCTCGGCAGTTGCTGTCTCATCAAACGAAATGAGCGCACTGATACCCTGTGGAATCGTCTTGGTTGGAATCACAATCACCTGTTTCTCTTCCTCAATCTCGGCTGCCTGATTGGCTGCTAAGATAATATTCTTGTTATTCGGGAATACAAATACAGTTTCTGCATTTACCTTGGAGATTGCATCTAACACATCCTCCGTACTTGGATTCATCGTCTGTCCACCCTCAATGATATGATCGACACCGAGATCCTTGAAGATATCATTCAAGCCTTCTCCGACGGAAACTGCCACAAACCCAAATGGCTTCTTCGGCTCTTCCTTCGCAGCTTCCTGCTCGGCAGCCTTCTTGCGATCCTGCTCATGAATGACCTTTTCTTTATGCTCCTCACGCATATTGTCGACCTTCATGCTTGTAAGGGAACCATACTCCAGACCTTTCTCAAACGCAAGTCCCGGATGATTCGTATGCACATGTACCTTCACGATCTCATCATCCGATACAACAACGAGAGAATCACCGATTGAAGTTAAGAACTCCTTGAACTTTGCCTCGATCTCTGCATTGTATTCCTTCTCAAGCATAATGATAAACTCTGTACAGTAACCATATTTGATATGGGATGTATCAATCTCTTCTGAAGACATCGTCTGTGCCTTCGCTGCACCGCCGGATGTCACCGGCTCTTTGATCTCTTCTTTTCCTGTCAGGCCGTTGTATGCACCCGTCAGAAACTCCATCAGTCCCTGTCCGCCAGAATCAACCACACCTGCTTCCTTTAATACTGGCAACAGCTCTGGTGTCTGCTTTAACACTTCGTTACCATGATCGAGAATCTCCTGTCCGAGTGTCTCGAAATCCATGTCCATCTCAGAAAGCTCCACTGCCTTCTCTGCGACGCCCTTTGCCACAGTCAGGATTGTACCTTCCTTTGGCTTCATAACTGCCTTATATGCCGTCTCTACGGCACGTACGAAACCATCTGCAAGTACCGATACTGTAATCTGCTTCTTGCCCTTGATCTCCTTGCAGAAGCCACGCAGAAGCTGGGATAAGATAACACCGGAATTTCCTCTTGCTCCACGCAGGGAACCGCTGGAAATCTTCTTGGAAAGCTCATCCATCGATGGGTTCTCCAGTGCACTTACCTCTCTGGCTGCCGCCATGATCGTAAGTGACATATTGGAACCTGTGTCGCCATCCGGCACCGGGAATACGTTCAATTCGTTGATATAATCTTTATTTCTCTCTAAGTTGTATGCGCCAGCAATAAATGCTTTCTGTAACAACTGGGCATCAATTACCTTTGTAGCCACTTTGTCTGTCCTCCTGATCTATGTTATTAATCTATCACACGAACGCCCTCAACAAAGATGTTGATTGCCTTCACCTTCATACCTGTCATCTCTTCGATGGAATACTGTACGGTACTGATCAGATTGTCACATACCGTCGAAATGCTGACACCATATGCCACAATAATGTGAAAATCAATAGACAGCTCATTGTTCTCACCGATGACTACATTGACACCCTTGCTGATACTGTCGCCCTTTAAAAGCTTCGCAATACCATCCTTCATGCTGATGGTTGCCATACCAACAATACCGAAGCACTCCAATGCAGCGTGTCCGGCATACTGGGCAATAACTTCATTCTCTATAATGATTTCACCGTTTTCATTCGATAAATAACCCTTCATGCGTTTACCTCCGTTTCCGTAATAAGCCAGACTGATTCCGGCTGTTTAAAGTCATATAGTGACATTATACCCTTTTTAACAGGATTTAGCAACTTTTACCTGCTATGCAATTCTATTTATTTGTCATCTCTGCGTATCAACGGACGGCATAAAAAAAACAGCATACTAATATGCTGTTTTTTTACCATCTGCTTAGGCTCTCTCAACCTTACCAGACTTCAAGCACTGTGTGCAAACATAAATCTTCTTAGGAGTACCGTTAACTACTGCCTTCACAGACTTGATGTTTGATTTCCACATTCTGTTTGATCTTCTATGAGAATGGCTCACATTGTTACCGAAATGAGCTCCTTTTTCACAAATACTACACTTTGCCACCGTTAGCACCTCCTTGACAAATATTAAGCCCTGCCTGCATATTTCTTCTTTGCGGGCTCACAACATAGGCTATTTTACCAAATAACTTTTCAATATGCAAGAAAAATTTTCATATTTTTTGATTTTTTTTAAAATTTTTCTATTTCACCCTATTTTATCATAGATAACTGTATCCGATGCTTGTCCAGATCGACACTCATTACCGTCACATCCACGATATCTCCAACCGATACAACCTCCAGCGGATGCTTGATGTATTTGTCTGACATCCGGGAAATATGCACGAGTCCATCCTGATGCACACCGATATCGACAAACGCACCAAAGTCGATCACATTCCGCACCGTTCCTTTCAGCTCCATACCCGGTTTTAAATCTTTCATCTCCAGTACATCGCTTCGAAGGATCGGCTTTGGCATCTCCTCTCGCGGATCTCTGCCCGGCTTCTCCAGTTCCTTCACGATATCGACAAGCGTCGGTTCACCGATTCCAAGCTCTTCCGCAAGCTTCTTCGTATCCTTTGTTTTCTTGCTGATGCCTTTCATGCCGCCATGCTTGATATCATCCTCGGAAACACCGATTTTCTCCATCAAAGCCTTGGTTGCCTCGTAGCTTTCCGGATGAACGCTTGTCGCATCCAGTGCTTCGCTTCCGCCATGGATACGCAGGAAACCGGCACACTGCTCGTATGCCTTTGGTCCAAGCTTCGGCACCTTCAAAAGCTCCTTACGGTTCTTGAAGCTGCCATTTGTCTCGCGGTATGACACGATTGATTTTGCCAGTGTTTTATTGATACCGGACACATACGAAAGCAATGCCGGGCTGGCTGTATTCAAATCAATTCCGACTGAGTTTACACAATCTTCCACAACATTGTTAAGGGCATTGCCAAGATTCTTCTGGTTCATGTCATGCTGGTACTGTCCGACACCGATGGATTTCGGATCGATCTTCACTAGCTCTGCGAGCGGATCCTGAATTCTTCTTGCAATACTTGCCGCACTTCTCTGCCACTCATCGAAATCCGGGAATTCCTCGGTTGCTTCCTTGCTTGCAGAATAAATCGATGCGCCCGCCTCATCCGTGATGACATATTTTAAGTCCACGTTCAGTTCCTTCATCAGCTCGACGATCATCGCTTCCGACTCCCGGCTTGCGGTACCATTTCCGAGAGAAATAAGTGTCACATGATATTTTGCGATCAGCTTCTTCAACACCTGCTTCGCCGCATCATAGTTTTTCTGTCCCTTTGTCGGGTAGATAATGACGGTATCAAGCACTTTTCCGGTCTCATCGACAACTGCCAGCTTGCTTCCGTGTGCAAATCCCGGATCCCAGCCAAGTACAACCTGTCCGGAGATCGGCGGCTGCATCAAAAGCTGATGGAGGTTCTTGCCGAATACGCCGATGGCGCCCTCCTCTGCCTTCTCCGTCAGTTCATTCCGTATTTCACGCTCGATGGAAGGCGCGATCAGACGGTCATAACTGTCTGTAATTGCCTCATAGAGATAGCTTGCACTATCATGCTTCATATTTCCGATAATCTGCTTTACAAGCCAGAGTAAAATTTCCTGTCTTGGTGCCTCGATCTTCACTGTCAGAAATTTCTCTGCCTCGCCACGATTGATTGCTAAAATCCGGTGTCCAACCAGCTTTTTGATTGGCTCTGAGAAATCATAATACATCTCATAGACCGAATCTGCTTCCTCGTCCTTCGCCTTTGCTACAAGGCTTCCGCTCTCCTTTGTCATCGCACGAAGCTTCGTCCGGTAATCCGCATCATCCGCATACACTTCTGCGAGAATATCCTTGGCTCCGTCGATGGCATCCTGTACGCTTTCCACGCCTTTTTCTGCATCAACAAAAGCGGTTGCCTCTTCCTCGATCGTCCTTGTTGTTGCCTGTGCACGTAAGATCTCTGCAAGTGGTTCCAAGCCCTTCTCCTTGGCGATTGTCGCTCTTGTCCGACGCTTTGGACGGTATGGACGGTACAGATCCTCCAATGCTACCATCGTCATTACTGCTTCGATCTGTTTCTTTAATTCGTCTGTCAGCTTGCCCTGCTCCTCGATCGTTGCAAGTACGGACGCTTTCTTCTCCTCTAAGTTCCGCAGATACACAAGACGCTCAGACAGCGCACGTAACTGCTCATCATTTAAGGAGCCGGTCACTTCCTTCCGGTATCTTGCGATAAATGGAATCGTTGCACCCTCGTCGATCAGTTCAACCGACTTTTCTACCTGACCTTTTTTAATCTGCAATTCATCTGCGATTACCTGTAATATATCCATGTTGTCTCTCCTGTTATTCCTTATAAAATTCCGGGATGAAGCTTTCTTTTGCCACTTCCCCTTCCTGATAAAACGCCTGCTCCACGCCTAAGTTCACTGCATAATCAAGCAGTTTGCGGTACGATTTCCGGCGAACTTTATCTGCAAGCTCCGGGAACCTTACCCCGATATCACCAACCGGTGTGTACTGGCTCATCATACTGATATAGATCCGGTTTCCATACGTCTCGTAAAGATATCGTATAATCTTCTCTGCTTCTAACAGATGCTTTGGCAGTAACATATGCCGTACGATCACGCCACGTCTTATATACGCATCCTCCGCATCAAGGACAACCTCACCACACTGGCGCACCATCTCCGCAATCGCAGCCTTCGCCACCACCGGATAGTCCGGTGCGTGGGAATACTTCGCCGCCGTATCCACATCCATATATTTCATATCCGGCAGATAGACATCCACCAATCCATCTAACATACGCAGAGCTTCCACCCGGACATAACTGCTTGTGTTATAGATAAATGGCAGGGAAAATCCTTGGTCCTTCGCCTGTCGGATTGCCTGTGCCACCTGCGGGATAAAATGATCCGCAGTGACCAGATTGATATTCGCCGCGCCCTGTGCTTCTAAATCACGAAATATCTGCACAAGCGCTTCCACTGTGATCTGCCTGCCGGTGCCGCCATCCGAGATTGCGTAATTCTGGCAATACACGCAGTGAAGCGGACACCCGGTGAAAAAAACCGCCCCGGAGCCTTTCTCTCCGGAAATACACGGTTCCTCCCACATATGCAGAGCAGCCCGTCCGATCCGCATGGCAGCGGTCTCTCCACAGACACCGATCTCGCCGTCCGCACGATTTTTCTTACAATCCCGCGGGCAAAGCGTACAGGCTGACTGCTCTGTATCTTCTATCTTATTCTTTCTCTGACTATTCTCTGTATTATCTATCATTTAACTCATGTTCCCTGTGAATTTCCTGTCTGTGCGGCCGTTCAATCGTGATATACCACTTCACCACAGACGTTCCGATGATCACCACATATCCGATCACGCTCAGGTAATCCGGGATCTGATCTAAGAACAGGAATCCCCATAATGCCGTAAAAAGCACAATAGAGAAATCATACACCGAGATTTCCCTTGCCGGTGCATACGAATACGCCTTCGTGATGAAGATCTGGCCTCCTGCAGCCGAGATTCCCGTACAGATCAGAAACAGCCATTGAAGCCCGCTCATCGGCTGATATTGGAACACGAAAAAAGGCAATGTCACTGCACAGGAAAAGGCGGAGAAGAACAATACGATAATCATACTATTTTCTCCGCGTTGTCCAAGCTTTCTGACAAACGTATACGCAAAACCGGCGCCAAATCCGCCGAGTGCCCCGATCAGAGCCGGCACTGTCTCCATGCTCATCGTCGGCTTCACAACAAGCAGCATTCCGACGAATGCTGCAATTACGGTCACCCAGTCCAGCTTACCCGCAACCTCCTTCAACACGAAGAACGAGCAGATAATCGCAAAAAACGGTGACAGCTTATTGAGCATGGAAGCATCTGATATAGAAATATGATCGACCGCATAAAAATTACAGATCAATCCACACGTACCACCGATGGCACGACAGAGCAGATACTTCAGATTTCCCTTTCCGATTCGAAATGGCTGATGTGCCTTCACCAGTGCAGCGATTGCGATAAGCATCGCAACCAGATTCCGGAAGAAGCATTTCTGCATCGTCGGCACATCTCCGGCTAGCCGGATAAATAAGCTCATAAGAGAAAAGCAGAATGCAGATAACAAAATACATACGATTCCCTTTTTACTTTTTTCCACGTCTCTCACTTCCTGCCTGATTTATCCTGTTTATTAACGACAATATACAATTTCGACGTCTTCGACTGCCTTCGCGATCAGAGGCTCAATCTTACCGACAAGTGCCTTCTCTGATTCTAAGATCTGCTCCATCTTCGGCTTTGTCACCGGATGCTGTGCTACAAATGTTGTACAGCAGTCTTCATATGGAAGAATGGACGTCTCATACGTTCCGATCTTCTCTGAGATATCAATGATCTCCTGCTTATCCATACCGATACATGGACGGAATACCGGAAGCTTATCGATTGCGCTGTCGATGACGAGCAGACTCTGTGTCGTCTGGCTCGATACCTGTCCGATACTCTCTCCGGAGATCAGGCACTGGCAGTCTTCTTTTAGTGCGATCTCCTGCGCGATCTGATACATGATCCGCTTCATGATGATCGTCAGTTCATCATGAGGACAATTGTCATAGATGGCAAGCTGCACATCGGTAAACGGCACCACATGAAGTTTGATCACACCTGAATACTTCGACACAATCTTCGCAAGATCGATAACCTTCGTCCGCGCCTGCTCGCTTGTAAATGGTGGCGCATGGAAATACACCGCTTCGATCTCCACACCACGCTTGGCAATCATATATGCCGCAACCGGACTGTCGATACCGCCGGAAAGAAGCGTCATACCCTTACCGTTCGTGCCGACCGGAAGTCCGCCCGGTCCCGGAATGATCTGGGAATAAATATAGGTGACATTTCGCACTTCCACGTTGATGAATACATCCGGTTTATGAATGTCGACCGTCATATCTGGATAGGCATCCAGAAGATCGGCTCCAAGATCACAGTTTAACTCCATCGAAGTCTTTGGAAATGTCTTATTATTTCTTCTTGCATTTACCTTGAATGTAAAATGCTTATCGTTATATTCTTCTGCCACATGCGCAACGACTGCCTTGGAGATTGCCTCGTAGCTCAACTCCTCCACAACCTTGACCGGGCACACACCGACGATACCGAAGATCGTTGTGAGTACCTTCATGACATCCTCGTAATCGTAATCCGAGAACGCCTCGACGAAAATACGTCCGTATTCCCGGCGTACCTCAAACTTGCCCAGTGGCTTTAAGCGTGCACGCATACGCTTGCACATAATTTCCTCGAAGACGTAACGATTCTTTCCTTTCGTTCCGATCTCCGCATATTTGATCAAAAACATCTTATACTGCATCGTAATCCTCATTTCCTACTACCATAGTTGTTTTATTTCCATCGTTTCACTATAACAGAAATAACGAGGAATAGCAATTATTTCTTCCGTGTATAGCGCCGCAGCATTGGAAGGGTTTCCTTTAATACTTCCACGCAATAATCCACTTCTTCCTTTGTGTTCCACTCACAGAAGCTGAACCGGAGTGTCGACTCCAACTGCTCCTGTGACAATCCGATTGCGGTCAGGACATGGCTTACCTGTGGTTTGTTCGATGAACAGGCAGAACCTGCTGATACATAGATACCCTTATCGCCGATCGCACGCATCAAAACGGCAGCGCGCACCCCTTCAAAGCTGATACTCGCGATATGCGGTGCCTCACCGGAATGGTCATAGACACCCTCGATCTTCGTTACCTCCGATACTAGATAATCCCGCACCTCGCGTACATGCTGCATCTTCGCCTCATGGTCGGTATAGATCATCTCTGCGGCAAGTCCCATGCCTGCGATTCCCGGTAGATTCTCCGTACCGGAACGCATGAAATTCTGCTGTCCACCTCCGTAAATGATCGGGCGGATCAACGTCTTGTCCTTGATATAGAGTGCTCCACTTCCCTTCGGTCCGTGAATCTTATGCCCGCTCACAGAGAGCAGATCCACGCCGAGCTGCTTCGGTGTGAATTTTAATTTGCCATATGCCTGTACCGCATCGACATGCACAAGTGTCTGCGGATTGTGCGCCTTTACCAGCTTTACAAGCGCCTCGATTGGCTGGATACTTCCGATCTCATTATTTACATACATGCAGCTGACTAATATCGTATCGTCACGCAACAGCTTCGAGAGGCTGTCTAAATCTACCTTTCCGTCAGAACCGACTTCCATGAAACTGATCTCGAAGCCTTCCTTCTGCAGGAACTCCACCGTGGAAAGCACTGACGCATGCTCGATCGGTGTCGTGATAATATGCTTGCCCGCACGGCGGTGTGCCAGTGCCGCTCCGATTAAAGCAAGGTTATTTGCCTCTGTGCCGCCGGATGTAAATACGATCTCCTTCGGCATACATTTAAGCGTCTTTGCGACCTGTTCTGTCGCGGTGCGCTCATAGTCTTTCGCCGTTAATCCCTTCTTGTGCTGGGACGATGGATTTCCATAATCCACGTCCAGCAGTGTCATCATCAGTTCCTTTACCTCTGGGAATACAGCTGTTGTTGCTGCATTATCAAAATAACATTCCATAACTTTTTTCCTTCTATCAATCTGTGCTGAACAAATTTCTAATTTTCTCTACTGCTCCATTTGGAACATCAAAATAGATAAAACTGCAAGCCCTGCAGTCTCTGTCCGCAAAATCCGGTTTCCTAATGTGATAATCTTCGCACCAGCTTCCTTTGCTACATCAATTTCTTCTTTTGCAAATCCACCTTCCGGTCCGATAAAAATTCCGATATTCGCGCCGTCTGGAAGGTTTGATGCCTGTGCAATTATCTCCCTTGCGTATGCAATTCCATCCGCACTCTCATACGGTACAATCAGCAGATCAAACTTTCCTGCATATTGAAGTGCTTCACGAAATGACATAAATCCGGTGACTTCAGGAATTATACCTCGTCCGGACTGTTTCGCCGCAGACTCCGCAATCATCTGATAACGTTCTCTTTTTTTGTCTTTCTTCTTATCTTCAAGTTTCACGACAGTCCGTTTCATCATAACCGGAACAATCCCGGCTGCTCCAAGTTCTACCGCCTTCTGGATGATAAATTCCATTTTATCTGATTTTGGCATTCCCTGAAACAATGTGATATTACACGGAAGTTCTGCTGCATTCTGATTGATATCTACGATATTTGCATATACCTGCTCTTTGGATATCTCCGCGATCTCACACTCATACTCTTTTCCAGCACCATCACACACAGTAATGGTATCTCCGATTGTCAAACGCAATACATTTTTTATATGGTTCACATCTTCTCCCATAATCGTAATACCAGTCTGTGCATCCTGACATCCTTCCACATAAAACCTTGGCATAGCGAATATTTACCTCCTGCTTTTCTGCATGTCTCCTATCATACCTTATCTGATAACGTTTTGAAAGAATATTTTATATATTCTTACAGATCTGCTGTTTCCGTTATACAAATAGATTCATCTTCCTGTTTATTTAATTCACTTTTCTGCTCATTTATCTTTTTCTCCACCTGTACACAAAATGGACACACACTATGCTCCACTGTGTTATAGTAATGTTTTCCCTTTTCACATTTTATGATCATTTGTCTCACTCCCGCTTTCCACTATCCCAATCGAAATTCCTGTGATTCATCACACAGCCATACCCGGTTTCCGGTCTCCGCCTGTACCTTATTTCCTTTTCCAAGATAGGCACCTTCCACATAGACACCATTTTTTGAGCAGTCCTCCACTTCATAGGTGTCATCGTCAAGCCGTCTTACAATACAGTGTTCCCGGCTCACGTTGGATTTTTTCAGCACGATCTGACATTTTTCGGCATCTCTGCCAATCGTCAGACTTTCACCATCTTTCATGCGGTAGATGATTCCAAGCAACTCGCCCTTTGTTCCAATGATTGCACCATTATTTTCCATGCTTTTCGCCAGACTCCGTGTGACTGTCGGATCTATATCCTCCTCTGCCACCTGTATCTTCTGCTTGAGCTGAAACTGCATCTGCACCGTTTTATAATATTTCCGGCTGATTGGAAGCGTATCCTCCCCGACAACGGCCTCATATCCATTGATTGCTGCAATCGCGGCCTTCCGTACAAGAAAGCTCTGATGGATACGCACAAATCCATGTTGTAACACCTTATGTTCAATATCCGCCAGCTTTCCATAAAATGGAATCACTTCGTTTTTTGTATGTAACAACAGCACTCTGGCGCGGCTTTCTATATAGCGGATTGTGGCAATCGGAATACTGCGCACAACCGACTCTGATTTCACAAGAATCGTACCAGTCTGCGCCCGTCGTTTCATATATTGCCGCAGACAGTCTGGAAGCTGTGTCTTCATATCTTCTTTTAAGACATATCCCTGTGCCTGCACATGATAGCCTTCATACACATGATCTGACTCATCTGTTACAAACAGCAGATCAACATCCAGATTTTTCTCCCGTATCTGCTTTGCCAGCTGTAACCCACTTGTATTTTTATATTTCATTTCCATTAGCAACAGATCAAACGGCACTGTACTTGCCTGTATCTCCTGTTCCAATGTCTCTGCTTCCGCATATTCAATATAGCTTAATTCTTCTTCCCGGAACAATGTGTCCGTCACAATCTGTCGGATTACCGTCCGGTCTTTCGTATTTTCATCACAGATTCCAATTCGCAACATCGTTTTGTCCTCACATAAAAAAATCGAGTATTTACATACTCGATTTTTATTTTACCATGTTCTTTTATTTTTTCCAATATTCCTGATAGGCTTTTCTGACTTCTTTGTCGTATGTCCTGCCGATCGGGATTGTCTTTCCATTCTGTACTTCCAGCGTTTCCACACCTAAATAAGTGATATACGTCAAATTCACAACATATCCACCATGCACACGTATCATATTGTCTCCCAGCATTTTGCGGATGCCTGCCAATGACTTGTAACTGGTGTATTCCCGGAACCGCGTCACGATTTTAATGGTTCTTCCACACTTCTCGATATAAATAATATCCGGATGATTGATAAATACATGATGCCCGTCACAGATAATCTCCAGTGATTTCCGCGCCGTATCCTGCTTTACCATATTAACGGCTTTTTGCATTGCAAGCTCCATGACTTGATCTGCATCCTTTTGCCGGACAAAATAGCAATGATTGGTCTCATACACATCCTTGATTGCATTTTCATTCTCGGTCAGATAGATAATCTTACAAAATGGAAATGCTGCATTGATCTGCTTGGCAATCGCCACCCCCCGCAAGCCGCTCTCTGGATAATCCGTATTCATGATCAGGATTTCACAGTCAAATACCATATCTTCGATATCAATTTTTATTTCGTTTGGAGTATATGAATGAATTAAGAATCCTTGTTCCTCTGTATATGTTTCCTGTAATATTTCCTTTACTTTGTGCCGTATTTCATAACGGTCATCGCAAATTCCAATTTTCATCGTTTGTTCTCTTCCCCAGTCCCAAATATTCATTTTATAAATAGTATCATAAAAAATACCATCAAAACTGAATCCTGCTAATTTGGCTATATATTCGGTATAATTTACGTTTTATTTACAAATATGGATTGAACACATCTTAACAAAAGCGAGGAATCTCAAACAAAAAATGCAAATAATATACAAAAATTTGTAAAATTTGGTATATCTTACGCTTTTATGCAAACAGGAGCGCGAATTACATCGCGCTCCTGTTCAGATAAAATTCAATTGTCGCCTGAAACACCGATTTCTGTGTAGCAGGATCTTCGTAAGAAAAATATAGCTTGTACCTTCCATCCTCCAGCCCCGAAGTAAGCGGAATATACAATGTAAAGGAATCATCTGCAAAATGAAACTCTGGCGGATATAAAGTTGCATAGTCCCAGTAACCCGATGTATCATCCGCATCATAGATTGCCCGGTATATTCCATAGTCGGAATCATATCGTTCAAAGGTATAGGAATAGATCAAATCATCTGTCACCTGCGGCGTATCCCCCAGAATGCTGTCATAATACTTTAAGCAGAGTTTTACGCAGTCTCCCTCATATGCAACCGCCGCCAGACCATCTGCGGATTCCATCCTGTATCCCTGATTTCCATCCTTCATATATTCAAATGCATCAATACTGACGCGTTCCGTCTCCGAGGACGTGATATTCAGGATCGCATCGGATTTTTCCTGCTCGGCAAGCTCCTCCTTCGTTGGCACATGCATAACCATCGGATTGTCCGCCTGTGTCGTTTTCTCCGCCTCTGTTGCTGCCTGTTCAGCGTCCGTGGCAGTCTGTGCATCCGCCATCGTTGCTGTCTGCGCCTCTGTCGATGCTGCATTCATTTCGGTTGCTGTTGCCGTCCCTGCCTTCTTCGCTACACGCCCCGCCATCCAGATTCCTGTCACTACAAGCATAATTACGATACAGAAAGCTACACCAATCAGAAAGCCCCGTTTCTTCGGCAAATCCCGCTTTGAAATCCGGGATGCTGGGATCACATACGGCTCCATCTGCGCATTCTGCCCCTCTCCGGCAAGCAATGCCTCCCGCATTGCCTCCACCGTCTGGTAGCGGTCCTCAATCTTTACTGACATCGCACGCATGATCACCTGCGACATTGCACGCGGGATCTCCGGGTTCACCTCACAGACTGGCTTTATCGTATCCTCCAGTACACGTCCAAACGATTCCTCCGGCTTCTCTCCGGTCGCCGCAAAATAAAGTGTCGCACCAAGCGCGTAGATGTCTGTCCACGGTCCCTGTTTATCCTTTTTTGCATACTGCTCTGGCGGTGCATATCCCGGTTTTAAGACAACCGACATCGTCTGTTCCCCATCGAGATACACCTGCTTTGCCGCGCCGAAATCGATCAGCTTGACGGTCAGATCCTCACAGATAAAAATATTCTCCGGACTGATATCTCGGTGAATCATGCCCGCCTTGTGAACAACTGCAAGTGCGTCCAACACCGACAGACAGATATGGAGGATATGATCCGTATCCAGCCGTCCTCCATGCTCCCGAATGTATTGTTTCAGCGTACAGCCATGCAGATACTCCATGACCATATAGGCAGTATCATTTTCCTCCAGATAATCATAGATGCTTACAATATTGGGCTCCGACTGAAACCGCGCCACATCCTGCGCTTCTTTTAAAAAGCGAATTCTTCCCCGATGGTATTCCCGCTGCTCCTGTCCAACCGGCACACAGACCTTCGACGAATCTGCGCTCCGCGTCGCAATCCCGGACGGATAATACTCCTTGATTGCAACATACGACTGTAAGAGCGGATCCCATGCACGGTATGTGATTCCGAATCCACCTGCCCCGATCACCTCTTCAATTTTATATCGCTCTTTTAAAATAACACCCGGCTTTAAACACCGGGTGTTACTCATACTGCGATTTGACGGACTTTCAATCATTCCGCGTTCTCCCCATTTGTCGCAAATTATTTCTTTCTTCCGATCACGGATACCCAATCATTCATATGCACAACATCGATGACTTCAAATCCATTCGCCTTCATCGCATCTGTAACATCGTTTTCTTTCACATCCAGAATTCCAGATGTAATAAAATATCCATCGTCCTTCAAATATGGGCCGATTACCGCAGAGAGCGGCACGATCACGTCTGCCAGAATATTGGCAACAACGATATCATACTGTCTGTCTACATCAAGGTGCTGTGTCTCCTTGATCGTCGAACGGTCAAGCTGGAAGGTTGTTCCCTTTCCAATGTAATTATCTGCAAGCAGATTGCCACACGAGAACTTGATCTTATCTTCGCCCATATGATTGAGTTTCGCATTTTCCTCACTTGCCCGCACAGCCAGCTCATCAATATCCATGCCATGTACAAAGCCTGCTCCAAGCCTTGATGCGATCATGGATAAGATACCACTTCCACAGCCGACATCAAACACCATATCGCCCGGCTTTAAATATTTCTTTAACTGTCCGATACAAAGTTTCGTCGTCTCATGCGATCCGGTACCAAATGCAATCCCCGGATCGATCTCGATCACGATGTCATCTGGCTTCGCATCTTCCACCGTCTCCCATGTTGGTTTGATGACAATATCATCATAGAGACGGATCGGATGGAAGAACTGCTTCCAGTTGTTCATCCAGTCTTTGTCCTCTGTATTCGAGAGTGTTATATTCTTGCTGCCTACCGGTATAAACGCTTCAAGGCGGGTAAGCTCTGCAGCTATATCCGCCCTTAACGTTTCTATATTGAAAGAGTCATCTATGTAGCAGGAAACCTTTGCCGTTCCATCATCCACGCCATCAACCAGCGGGATATCCACAAACATAGCAGCCTTATCTTCCTCGGTAAGTGGCACATGATCTTCTATCATCACACCTTCCACACCCTTTTCATCCAAGAATGCAGAGATGAGATCAACAGCTTCCACCGTTGTATCGATGGTCAGTTTTGTCCACATCATTTTACCTTACCTATAATCCTTTTTTGAACCCTTTCTTTCTCTTATGATCGCCAAAAATCGAAGAACCGGACGATGCCGCATCCGTAGAGGAACGTGCATTTACTGTTGTATTTGCATACTGGTTCAAAATCGATTTCTGCTCTTCTGTCAGCTTATCTGGTACCTGAACAACCAGTGTGATGTAATGATCGCCTCGTACTGTCTTGTTACGAAGTGTCGGAACACCCTTGCCCTTCAGTTTTACCTTTGTATCGGTCTGTGTACCTGGCTTAATCTCCAGTTCATAAGGTCCATCAATCGTTGTAACTGTGATCTTGCCTCCCAGCGCTGCCTGTGTAAATGTAATCGGCTCAGAAGAGTAAAGATCATACTCCTGTCTCTGGAATCTAGGATCCCGGTCAACAAGCACGGTTACAAGCAGGTCTCCACGTTCACCGCCGTTGATACCCGGCTCGCCCTTTGCACGAATACGGATACTCTGACCATTGTCAATACCTGCCGGAATAGCGACCTGAATCTTCTTCTTACTCTTTACATAACCAGAGCCTGCACAGTTGCTGCACTTATACTTGATAATCTTTCCGGAACCGCCACAATCCGGACATACGGATACGGTTCTTGCCATACCGAACAATGACTGCTGGGTATAGACAACCTGACCTTTTCCGGCACATTTGCTACAAGTCTCCGGCTGATGTCCCGGCTGCGCTCCTGTACCATGACAGACCGTACATTCATCCTTGAGCGGAAGCTCCAGCTCTGTCTGTGTACCAAATACAGCGTCTGTAAAACTTACACGCACTGTTGTCTTGATATTTGCACCCTTAACCGGACCATTGGACTGTCTCTGACGGCTGCCGCCACCGAACATATCTCCGAAGATATCTCCGAAGATATCTCCCATATCTGAGAAGTCAAATCCACCGAAGCCGCCCGGACCACCGCCCTGCTCGAATGCAGCATGACCATACTGGTCATACTTTGCACGCTTCTCAGGATCGGACAGTACAGCATATGCCTCTGCAGCCTCTTTGAACTTTTCTTCCGCTTCTTTGTCTCCCGGGTTTGTGTCCGGGTGATATTTCTTCGCTACCTTACGGTAAGCTTTTTTCAAATCCGCCTCGGAGACACCTTTTGTGACTCCGAGGACTTCATAATAATCTCTTTTATCAGACATCTGCACTCACCCTTATTATTCGTAATCTGCTTTTATCAACTTGCTCCCCGTCTTAACGCTTAGACTTCCTTGTAGTCTCCATCAACTACATCGTCTGAATAATCTGGTGTGCCTGTGCCTGTACCAGCGTTTGCTCCAGGACCGTTCTGCTCATAGAGCTTTGAGAACAATTCCTGTGCGCTGTTCATCAGTGTTTCCTTACCAGCCTTGATCTTCTCTACATCGTAGTCTGTCATGGCATCCGGATCTGTGCTCTCGATGATATCCTTCAAAGCCTTCAGATCAGCCTCTACCTTTGTCTTATCTGTTGCAGAAAGCTTATCTCCTACATCGGAAAGTGCTCTCTCTGTCTGGAATACCATAGCATCGGCATCATTACGAACCTCGATTGCTTCCTTACGCTTCTTATCCTGTGCCTCGTACTCAGCAGCTTCCTTAACAGCTCTATCGATATCCTCATCAGAAAGGGATGTTCCGGATGTGATTGTGATATGCTGCTCACGACCTGTACCAAGATCCTTTGCAGATACATTTACAATACCGTTTGCATCGATATCGAATGTAACCTCGATCTGTGGAACACCACGTCTTGCAGGAGCGATACCATCCAGTCTGAAACGTCCAAGGCTCTTGTTATCTCTTGCGAACTCACGCTCACCCTGTACGATGTTGATATCAACGGCATCCTGATTATCCTGAGCTGTTGAGAAGATCTGGCTCTTGTTTGTAGGAATGGTTGTATTTCTCTCGATCAGGTGTGTAGCGATACCACCCATTGTCTCGATAGAAAGTGTAAGTGGTGTAACATCCAGCAGAAGGATTTCGCCGGCACCTGCATCACCTGCAAGCTTACCACCCTGAATAGAAGCACCGATTGCAACACACTCATCCGGGTTGATACCCTTGAACGGATCCTTGCCTGTCAGCTTCTTAACCATATCCTGAACAGCGATGATACGTGTAGAACCACCGACCAGAAGTACCTTATCAAGCTCTGCTGCTGTCAGATCTGCATCCTTCAATGCTGTCTGTACAGGAACTCTTGTCTTATCTACCAGATGTGCTGTCAGTTCATCAAACTTTGCACGTGTCAGATCCATATCAAAGTGCTTTGGACCATCCTGGGTAGCTGTGATGAATGGAAGATTGATGTTTGTTGTTGTAGCGGATGAAAGCTCTTTCTTTGCCTTCTCTGCTGCTTCCTTCAATCTCTGCATAGCCATCTTATCTGTTGAAAGGTCTACGCCCTCAGCCTTCTTGAACTCTTCGAGCATATACTGTGTAATTGCGTTATCGAAATCATCACCACCAAGCTTGTTATCACCGGCTGTAGCAAGAACCTCGATGACACCGTCGCCAATCTCAATGATAGATACATCAAATGTACCACCACCAAGGTCGTATACCATGATCTTCTGTTCTTCTTCGTTATCCAGACCATAAGAAAGAGCTGCTGCTGTAGGCTCGTTGATGATACGCTTTACATCAAGACCTGCGATCTTACCTGCATCCTTTGTTGCCTGTCTCTGTGCATCTGTGAAGTATGCAGGAACTGTGATAACTGCTTCTGTAACCGGCTCACCGATATAGCTCTCGGCATCTCTCTTCAGCTTAGAAAGAATCATAGCTGAAATCTCCTGTGGAGAATACTTCTTACCATCGATGTCTACCTTGTAATCGCTACCCATATGTCTCTTGATAGAAGCGATTGTCTTATCTGCGTTTGTAACTGCCTGACGCTTTGCTGCATCACCAACGACACGCTCGCCGGTCTTTGTAAATGCAACAACAGAAGGAGTTGTTCTTGAACCCTCAGCGTTTGTGATAACGACTGGCTTACCACCTTCCATAACAGCTACACATGAATTTGTTGTACCTAAGTCAATACCAATAATCTTACCCATAATATTTTTCCTCCTAATTATTATCCTTTAAAATATACTAAATGATTTATTGTAAAAGGTTAATTTGCAACCTTTACCATGCTGTATCGCAATACCTGATCCTTGTACATATAGCCCTTCTGCATCTCTTCGGCTACGACATTCTCTCCGTAATTCTCATCCTCTACATGTGTTACCGCATTGTGGTAATCCGGATCAAATGGCTTGCCTTCTGCATCCATCGGCTTTACGCCAAGTCCCTCAAGTGATACCATGAGCTGCCGGTAGATTTTATCGACACCCTGTTCAAATGCCCGGTCCATATCCTCTTCCGGAATACTGGAAAGTGCACGTTCCAAGTTGTCAACAACCGGAAGCAGCTTCTCTAACACTTCCTTGGCTCCGATATCATACATCTTCTTGGATTCCTTCTCGTTACGCTGGCGCATATTCTCAAACTCTGCCAGCAGACGCTTATACTTTTCTTCGTTTCCGGCTGCCAGCTCCTTCGCTTTCTCAAGTTCCAGCTGAAGGGCCTTGCTGCCTCTGCGGTTTCCCTTGGATACCGGCTTCGGCTTTGCAGCTTCCACTTCTTCTTTCTTGTCTGCCGGAACAGTTTCTTCCTCGTTCACCTTCACGTCGGTTCCTTCTGTTACCGGAGCATCATCCACAGCCTTTACTTCCTCGACTGTCTCCGCTTCTTTATTTGCATTTACATTTGTCTTATTGGCCATTCTCATTCACCCCTTCGCCTTTCTTGAATATCTCATCGAGTTCAATTGTCAGATTCTTCAGTGTGCTGACAACCTTCTTATAATCCATTCTCTTCGGTCCCAATATTCCAATCGTTCCCTTTGCGCCTTCCGGCATCTGGTAGGTCGCTGTAACAAGAGAGCAATCTTTCAGGCTTGGTGTCTCATCTCCAATATATACCTGAATTCCGGATTCGTTTGCCTTTCCGGTCGTCTCTTCCAGCAAATGTGATACTTCATTTTTATCTTCCAGCTTTTCAAGCAGCTCACTCGTCTTGGAGATATCTCCAAGCTCCGGATACTTCAAAATGTTTGTCGCACCGCTGGTATAAACCTCAAGTTCCTGTGCCTCATGTATCGCTTCCACAATTCCCTGAAAGATCTGGTCTAATATCTCGCCATACCCTCCGGATTGCTTCTTCATCGCCTGAATCATCTCTAAATTGATGTCTTCTAAGCTTGCACCCTGTAAGAAGGTATTCAATAAGATATTAAATTTCAGAACATCTTCATTATCAAGGCTTACATTGATGTGAATCATCTGATTCTTAATAATGTTACCCTCAACCACTATGACGGCAAGAAGTGTTTTTTCATCAACAAGGGAAAGCTGGATAAACTTGACTGTTTTCTCATAATTTGGTGCTGTTACCATCGTTGCATAATTGGTATTGTACGCCAGTACCTTTGCAACCTGCTTTAAGAGCACCTCCATGCGATCCACCCGCTCTAACAGTGTGTCACGCTCCTGCTTTGCAACCTCAGCAAACTCTTCCTTTTCATCCATCAGCTGATCGACATAGAACCGGTATCCGGCATCTGTCGGAATCCGTCCTGCCGATGTATGCGGCTGAATAATGTATCCCATTTCCTCCAGATCTGCCATCTCGTTACGAATCGTAGCGGAACTTAAATTCAGATCCGTGTACTTTGAGATTGTTCTGGAACCTACCGGTTCCCCAGTCTCTAGGTAATTGGAAATAATGGCTTTCAGGATTTTTACCTTACGCTCATCTAATTCCATCTTATCACCTCTTTTATTTATTAGCACTCATATCTATCGAGTGCTAACCCTATTGGTAGACTACCACTACATATAGTAAATGTCAAGGAAAATTATCATAATTTTGTGAAAAAATTGTGTATTTCCATGTATAAGAAAAGAGTGCGGAAAACCGCACTCTTTAGGGGAGAAAAATCACGGATGATTGTAAATTTTATTTGTTATTTGCGTTTGGATTTTCCATCAATGTAACATCGACGGTTTTCTCCACATACGCATCGTCTTTCAGGTATTCATATGTGATTGGCACTGTCTCACCAACTGCATAATAATTCAGCTTTTCTGTCAGTTCCTCAGCACTGCTGATGGATTGTCCATCAATCTTTGTAATCACATAATTTGCTTTGATACCTGCCTTCTCAGCGGCACTCTTGCTTGCAACATCTGTGACAAGCACGCCCTCTGGAATACCATATGCTTCTGACACATCGGAAGATACGGTTGCACAGGAGATTCCAAGATAACCTTTCTCGCTCTCGTCAACCTTTTCACGTGTCTGACGGTTCATCAGATCATCCAGACGATCCTGTACGGCTGTAATTGGAATTGCATATCCCATACCTTCAACCGTTGTATCGGAATACTTCGAAGAGTTAATACCAATAACTTCGCCCTTCATATTCAGAAGTGCGCCGCCACTGTTACCAGGGTTAATGGCTGCATCGGTCTGAATGAGCGGTGTTGTATTCGTGCTGTTTGTACGATCCTTTGCACTGACAATACCGGTTGTAACGGATTGTCCATAGCCAAGTGCATTACCGATGGCTACGACCTGTTCACCGACCTTCAGGGAATCCGAATCACCAATCGTGGCGATCTTGATCTGATTCATCGTGGATTCCTTTATATCACTGAGCTTTACAACAACGATTGCAAGGTCCGTGTCGCTATCGGTACTCTTTACCTGTGCCTCGTAGCTCTCACCATCTGCAAACGTTACATTTACGGTTGTGGCATCACTGACAACATGGTTGTTTGTCACCATCAAAAGCTCGCTGTCATTCTCACCGATGATAATACCGGAGCCGGAGCCTTCTGCCTCATACTGCTGTGTATAACCAAACATACCCTGCTGCTCCACGATTGCCGAGATGTTAATGGCAACAACGCTTGGCATAACATTTTCTGCGATTGTGGAAACATCCATGCCATTTCCAACCGAAGCGGTTGATGTCAGGCTCAAAGACTGGGTTGTCGCTGCCGATGTTGTGGAAGCGACCTCTGTCGTTGTGTTTGTAAGTGCATCAAGCTTCTTGATCTGGTTTCCCGCGATTCCGTAGAATGCACCACCTGCAACACCACCAAATACGGCTGCGCTTGCAACAACTGCCACGCCCTTCTTCCAGAAGGTACGCTTGTTATGTGGCGTCTTCGGTGATTTTGCTTTCTTGACTCTCTGTTTCTTTGCTTTCTTTACCTTTGCCTTTGGCTGTTCTGCGTCTGCATTCTGGAAACCATTCTGATAATAATTGTTCTGTCCATAATTATATGCATTCTGATTCGGCTGCTGGTAATTGTTATTATAATAATGCTCGGTACCCTGGCTCATCTGCTGGGCACGTTCTGCCATCGCCTGCATATATTCCTGTGTACGCATATCACCGTAGTAAGTACTTCCATACTGCTGTGCCTGTGTATAGGCATCCTCCTGTCTATGCTCTGCATTCTGTTCTGTTTGCTGTTCAGTACGCTTCAAATTATCCGTATTACCATCTCCGGTGTCATACGGTGTCTCCGCATGTGGTGTCTGATCCACATGTTCATTTTCTCTGTTATTCTCAAATTCATCCATCATATCAATTCCTCCATTCGACATAAGTTTTATTACTTATCTTTGTTATGGCTTAATCATAACCCCAAGCTATGGTTAAATTTTGAAGAAAATGTCAAGAAAATGTGAATTCCATTTATGGTGCCTGCAAACCTTGTTTTAGCATTTGCAGATTTTCTTCCATATAAGACAGGTATGTGCATCCTTTTTCTATGTCGTCCTTCGTCACGGACTGCATGGACGACAGATGCAGAATTTTGGGTTGCATCTCTGCGGATTCCGCAATCGTATTCGCGAGGCTGTCGGTACCATTGTCCACCACATAGATGGCTTGCAACTTGTACTCCTGCAGCTTCTCCGCCAGATAGGTAACTGTATGCACACTTGCCTCCACATCTGCAGAACAGCCCGAATATGCGGCAAAGTAATGAATATCATAATCCTCTGCCAGATACAGGAACGGGAACCGGTCGCCGACCAAGATCGTCGTCTGTGTGGCTGCGTCCCGCATCGTCTGATAGTCATCATCTAACGCTTCCAGCTTTCCAGTATATGTTTTAGCGTTTGTCACATACTGTTTTGCATTGTCAGAATCCAGTTCCGTAATAGCATCTGCTAACGTCTCGGTGCAGACGATTGCATTTTTCAGGGATAACCACACGTGCTCATCGTAATGGTCATCCTCTGCAGCATTCTGTCCATCCGTATTGTCTGCTTCGCCCTCTGCATGGTCTGCCGGTTCTGCTTCATGGTCATGGTCTTCATCGTCATGATCGTGATGATGGTGTTCTTCCACACCCTCTAACTCCACTTCATTTAACGCGCGGTTACCAACCAGATCTAACAGACTGATTGCAACAATATTTTCATTTCCGGACTCCACAAGCGCATCGCTCACCCATGTATCGCTCTCGCCACCGACATAGACTAACATCCGGCAATTCGCAATCTTCATGATATCCTGTGCGCTTGGCTGGTAGCTGTGTAAGTCCACACCGTTATCGACCAGCATCCGGCATGTAAATGTATCTGTGTCTCCAAGGATTTCCCGCACCCAGTCATACGCTGCAAAGGTCGTACATAGAATCACATTTTCGTCTTTGTCCGCCATTTGCACCGGCTTGGCACACCCGGAAAGCAGGGACAGACAAAGAACAAGAGCAATCCCGATTGATTTTAAATGTCTGTGCTTCATCATCGCCACCTCTACTCTCTGTGCAGTGCGATTCCGATGATGCTGAATATCACAAATAATACGATGTCAATCGCTACGATCGTCGCACTGACCGGTGTCGATGCCGCAATGGAAATGAGGATTCCCACGCCAGAGGATACCACACCATACACAGCAGAACAGATAAACACACTCTTATAATTCTTAAATACACGCATTGCGGAAAGTGCCGGGAATATGATCAGCGCCGATACCAGAAGTGATCCGACGATATTCATCGCAACTACGATCACAACGGCTGTGACTACCGCCATCAGCACATTGTAGGCGCCCGTATGAATACCGGTTGCGCGTGCAAAATTCTCATCAAATGTCACCGAGAAGATCTTGTGATAGTACAAGATGTAGAACACAAGTACCAACAGCGACATAATCAGGCAGATCCACACATCTGTATTCGATAATGTGAGTATGGATGCCGCGCCAAACAGTGTCGAGCACACATCCCCGGATACATTCTGCGATGTTCCGGATACATTCATGATCAGATATCCAAATGCCAGCGATCCAACGGAAAGCATCGCAATCACGGCATCTCCGTTGATCTTCGCATTCTGTCCAGTCTTCAGCATCAGGATTGCTGCCACAACCGTGATCGGCAATATTATAAGTGTATTGTTCGTCATCCGCAGCACCATCGCGATTGCCATCGCAGCAAATGCCACATGGGACAGTCCGTCTCCAATATAAGAAAAGCGTTTTAACACAAGTGTCACGCCAAGCATGGATGCACAAAAGGCAACCAGCACACCAGCAACTAAGATCCGACGGACAAATGGATATTGCAGGTATTCAACTAATGTATTCCACATATCTATACTCCTTCTTCTCTTGTCGTTGCGTAATCCGCATACTGTCTGCCGATTGCGCTCTTCAAATACGCTTCCTTGGAATCGAAAAACTCTGGTTTATCACTCACATGCAGCACCTTGTTCGCATATTGTGCGGCTGCCTGTGTATCGTGCGATACCATAATGATCGTGATACCTTCCCGGTTCAGCTTCTGGATCAGCTCATACATCTCGGCTGTCACACGTGGATCCAATCCCGCTACCGGCTCATCAAGCAACAAGAGCTTCGAGGTTGCACAGAGTGCCCGCGCAAGCAACACGCGCTGCTGCTGTCCACCGGACAGATCGCGGTAGCATTTCTTCATGAATGGTTCAATCTCCAGCCGTTTCATGTTCTTCTGTGCGATTTTCCGCTCCTCTTTGTTATAGAATGGACGCATGCCACGTTTCGACAAGAACCCTGACAAAACGATTTCCTGCACGGATGCAGGAAAATCGCGTTGTGTCACAGTCTGCTGTGGCAGATATCCAATTTCATTTGCTTTCAAATCTTCGCCTCTGACAAGCATTCCCTGCATAGGACTTTTCAGTCCCAGAATCGCTTTCATCAGAGTACTTTTTCCGGAACCGTTTTCTCCAAGGATGCAGAGATAATCTCCTTGTTCGAGACGGAAATTCAGATGTTCAACCACTGGTTTTCCTTCGTATCCAAGGGATACATCTTCACATGATAGAACCATCGCGGTTCCTCCTTTCTAATTCTCCTTAATTAGTTGAAATATACAAGTTCTTCTTCGGCTGGTTTGGCCGGTTCGATCTTCGTGGCACGGATCACAGGTCCTTCGCCCTCAAACTCCGGATAAAATTCTTTGTCAATGGTTCCCGTAACTGTTACCCACTGTCTGTCCTTCAGATGCTTTGTCAGATCGGAATAGCACTTAAATCCAATAAATGCGACATCTTCGGCACAGCAGGTCATCGCAAATCTACCCGGTACAAATTCATTTGCCTTGTAGTTCTTCGGCTTGTGTACCATCGCCTTGAATGTGATCTGCTTCCCGACATATTTGTCTGGATTGTCGCAGGCATCGATATAGAAGATACCGTAATCTTCATCTTCGAGTGTGATGCTTGGCTTATCGATCTCATATGGCAGATCTAACTCCTCATCACCGACATCGGCTGCACCATCCTTGTTCTCGAAAATCACCTGTGCACGACGATTTACCGCACGGATACTCCGGCGGTACTCCGCACGCTTTGTATTCTCATCGCATCGGTTGAAGATGATCATATCTGCGCTCGATAACTGTTCCATCATCATCGCTTTCATATTTGCTACATATACATCAAAGGTGGATGCATCGACAAATGTGATTACCTGTACAATCGTCCAGCCCTTTGGCACGCGGATGGAAAACAGCTTATCCATCTTCCATGTACCGTTATACTCGATCATCACACGGGTCGGCTTATACTTATCCTGCAGGTCAAGCAGATATTCGGTATTTAAGTTGGATTCCTCCAGATATTCCACGAAGATATTCTGACTCTTCAGATACTCCTCATCGTACTCCTCGATTCCCTCTTCGCAGACAAGCAGAAGGGTCGGTTCGCCTTCTGTAAATCCACGGTCAATCAGAGTTTCGTTCGCAAAGGTTGTCTTTCCGCTTTCCAGAAAGCCCATAAACATATATACCGGAATCTCTTCTACTTCCTTTGTTGGTCCCATACTCTATTTCCTTTCTTCTCTATCCTTTACGCAAAGTGCCGGGATTATGCAACCCCGAACAACTCTGCCAGCTTATCTTCCTTCAGATTGCTTCCGATGACACAAAGCTTACCTGTGTAATCAGCTGCGCCCTTACGGATCTCATATTCGCCCGGTGTCAGGTCGAAGTGAATCCACTCGCCGTCCGTATTTGGAACAATACCCTTGGCACGCAGGATGATACCATATTCGTCTGCGTTGTCAGCCAGTGTCTTCAGGATCTGTTCCATATCGGCATCTGCAAACTTCTTAGCAGTCTCCTTGCCCCAGCTTGTAAATACCTCATCTGCATGATGATCATGATGGTGGTCATGGTCGTGGCAGCCACATGTACATCCAGGTCCATGCTCGTGATGGTCGTGATCATGATGATGCTCGTGTTCCTCATGCTCGTGCTCGTGATGATGCTCGTGTTCCTCATGCTCGTGATCATGATGATGTTCATGCTCCTCATGGTCATGATCGTGATCGTGGTGATGATGCTCTTCCTCATGCTTTCTTGCAATCTCAACTGCCTCTTTGATCAGCTTATCGAGCGTATTTGCATGTTCCATCGCATCCAAGATTACCTTACCGTCGATGTCATCCCAAGGTGTTGTGATAATGGCTGCATCCTTGTTATGCTCACGCAGCATAGCAACTGTATCGTTTACCTTCTTCTCCGGTACATTCTGTGTACGGGAAAGTACAATCGTTCCAGCACTTTCTACCTGGTTGTTGAAGAACTCACCGAAGTTCTTCATATACATCTTGCACTTTGCCACATCAACAACGGTTGTTGCACTGTTGATTACAACATCCGCATCCTGCTTTGCATCTTCAACTGCCTTCATAACATCTGACAGCTTACCAACACCGGATGGCTCGATGATTACACGATCTGGTGCATAATCCACGATTACCTTCTTCAATGCTGTACCAAAATCTCCAACAAGGGAACAACAGATACAACCGGAATTCATCTCTGTGACTTCCACACCTGCATCCTTCATGAAACCGCCATCAATACCGATCTCACCAAATTCATTCTCGATCAATACAAGCTTCTCACCCTGATATGCCTCGGCAATCAGTTTCTTAATCAATGTTGTCTTGCCTGCACCTAAAAATCCTGAAAGAATATCAATCTTTGTCATCTCTATTGCCTCCTAAAAATTATTTCTATTTTTGTCAACTTTATATAATAGCACATTTCTATTATTTTTTCCATATGCTATACATCCTTATTCTTCAAAGTCACTTCCATCTGGTCAAACGGAATCTCGATTCCCTGCGCATCAAATGCATATTTGATTGCTTCCTGTATCTCCCATTTTGCCTTCCAGTAGTTCTCTGTCGCAACCATACAGCGGACACCCATCTTGATGCTGCTGTCCCCGAAGGAATCCACGAACACATCGACTTCCTTCGTCTTATCATAATACTGGTTCTCCGTCACAACCTGATACAGCGTATCCTTCACCTTTTTCAGATCAGAATCATACGCAACGCCGATTGAGATATCCAGTTTTCTTATTCCTGCTGCTGTCACATTGACAAGCGAATGGGATGTAATGTTTCCGTTCGGAATCACAATGATCCGGTTATCGTATGTCTGCAGCTTCGTGTAGAAAATGTCGATCGACACGACCGTACCTTCACACTGCTTGTCGTTCTCAATGATATAATCCCCGACACGGAACGGCTTGAGTATCAGGATCAGCACACCGCCTGCGAAGTTTGCCAGACTACCCTGTAGCGCAAGACCGATTGCTAAACTGGCAGTACCAAGAATCGTAACTAACGATGTCACCTGAAATCCGACAATAGATGCAGCCGTGATAAATACGATAGCATAAAAAGTGAATTTAATCAGCGATAACAGAAAAGATGCAACACTTTCCTCCATGTTTGATTTCTTGAAGGATTTGCGTATCATCTTCACGATCAGCTTCGACAGCTTCATGCCGATATACATACATATAATTGCAAGTACTAACTGAAACCCTTTATTTAACGCCCAGTCTCCAAGCTTGCTCAGATACTCTTCGATCTTGGACGATTCAATGTCTTTGATGTCTTCCAATCAAGTCCCTCCTTTTTATGTTCATATAAGTAAATATTCATTTATCCATAAAACTTCACAGGCTGCCCTTCTCACGAAGGACAGCCCGTTTCATCTTAATTATTTGCCAATTTTCTTCTTGAATACGCTGATCGAAAGTGGTGGTACTGTAACGGAGATATAATGTTCCTGTCCGTCACACTCTGCTTTCTTCGCCTGTTTCACTGTCTTGTTATTTCTGCCCTCGCCACCATAACGGTTGTTATCGCTGGAGAAAATCTCCTGCCATCTTCCGCCGGATGGAGTAGCAAGCTTGTATGCTTTGTGTTCCATCGGTGTGAAGTTACAGATGATCAAAAGCGTATCGCTCTCCTTCTTACCTTTTCTAACATAAGAAAGAAGGCTTGTATTTGCACTATTACAGTTGATCCATGTGAATCCTTCCGGTGAAGAATCAAGCTCATACAATGCAGGTTCCGTCTTGTAAAGTTCATTCAACTCTTTAACGTACCCCTGCATAAATACATGTGCATCAAACTCGAACAGTGACCAGTCTACTTCCGCATTCTCGTTGAATTCCGTAAACTGCGCAATCTCCTGTCCCATGAACAAAAGCTTCTTGCCCGGATGCGTCATCATATACCCATATGCCACACGCAGATTCGAGAATTTGTCTTCGTATCCGCCCGGCATCTTCGCAATCATAGATCCTTTCTCATGAACAACCTCGTCATGGGAAAGTACGAGAATAAATTTCTCGCTGTATGCATATACCATACTGAACGTCAGATCGTTGTGATGATATTTGCGGTACAACGGATCAAGCTTCATATAGTTCAGGAAATCATTCATCCATCCCATATTCCACTTGTAATCAAATCCAAGTCCGCCTGCTTCGACCGGATGCGTCATCATCGGCCATGCCGTTGACTCCTCCGCAATCATGATCACACCCTTGTGCAGTTCATGCATCTTGCTGTTGACTTCCTTGATGAAGTCAATCGCTTCGAGATTCTCATTGCCACCATAGATGTTCGGCAGCCACTCACCATCGCCGCGTCCATAATCGAGATACAACATGGATGCAACCGCATCAATCCGGATACCATCAATATGATATTTTTCCGCCCAGTAAAGTGCATTTGCAACTAAGAAATTCCGGACTTCGTTACGTCCGTAATTGTATATATATGTCCCCCAGTGTGGGTGTTCGCCACGCCGTGGATTCTCATGCTCATAAAGTGCTGTACCGTCGAATCTGCCAAGTCCATGCTCGTCCTTCGGGAAATGCGCCGGTACCCAGTCTAAAATTACACCAATTCCCTTGCTGTGCAGATAATCGACAAAATACATGAAATCTGCCGGTGAACCATAACGGGAGGTCGGTGCATAATAGCCGGTTACCTGATAACCCCACGACGGATCGTATGGATGCTCCATAATCGGCATCAATTCCACATAGTTATAATTCATCATCAACAGATAATCCGCAAGCAGGCTTGCGATATCGCGATAATTGTAGAACTCTCTGCCATCCGTTGGACGCTTCCAGGAACCAAGATGCATCTCATAGATTGCCATTGGCTGTTCGTCGGTATTCTTATTTTCCCGCTTCTCCATCCACGCGGCATCCTTCCATTTATAGGAAATATCCACGATGCGGGATGCATTTGCCGGACGCACCTCACTGCTGAATGCATACGGATCACTCTTCATGAATACCTGTCCGGACTTTGCTTTAATCTCATACTTGTAGATCTCTCCAACCAGCTTGCCCGGAATAAACAACTCGTAGATACCGGAATAATCCAGCTTCCGCATCGGATGTCGTCTGCCATCCCAGTTGTTGAAATTACCAACGACAGACACGCGGTCTGCGTTCGGTGCCCATACAGCAAAGAGCACACCTTCCACGCCATCAACGGTCATTGGATGCGCACCCATCTTCTCATAGATGCTGTAATGTTTTCCCTCGTTGAACAGACTGATATCGATTGGATCAATCACCGGTTCAAACACATACGGATCAAAGTATGTCACTTCATCCCCATTGTCAAACCGGACGTTTAATTTATATTCAAACGGTTTCTTATCTTTAATTACCACTGAGAAAAATCCCGGCACACGCTCCGATACGAGGGTGTACTTCTTTCTCGTGGACACTTCAATGGCATTTACAACCTTTGCACCCGGCAGATATGCATTGATATACAGATCGTCAATACACTCATGCATACCAAGGATATGATGCGGATTGTTGTGAATGCCCTGGACCAAAGCATCGACTTCCATCCAGTTTATAGCAAAAACTGCTTTTCTTTTGGACATGTCAAATGTGTCTCCTCTCTACAATTTATGAATGAAGATTCCACTTCTTAGCTTTGGTTCAAACCAGGTTGACTTCGGTGGCATCAACCGTTTTGCATCAGCAACCGCAAAAAGCTCCTCAATTGATGTCGGATACATCGAAAATGCAAGCTTCATATCACTGTTTGCACGCCGTTCCAACTCCGCAAGACCGCGGATTCCTCCGATAAAATCGATTCTTTTATCGGTTCTTGGATTTTCAATTCCAAGAATCGGTGCAAGGAGATGATCCTGTAAAATTGAAACATCAAGTCCATCCACTGGATCTTCAGATAGTATATGTGATTTTGCACGCAACTTATACCAGATACCATCCAGATACATGCCAAAGGCTGCCTTTTCTTCCGGCTGATATGCTTCCGTAACCGCTTCTACTTCGAAATCTGCCTTGACCGCATCTATAAATGCATCCGCAGTATACCCATTCAAATCATGTACAACACGATTGTATGGCAGGATTTTCAGCTGATCATGCGGAAACAGAACGGATAAAAAATAATTATATTCTTCTTCGCCCGTGTGGTTTGGATTCGCATTTCTGCGCTTGATTCCAACCTTTACCGCCGATGCTGCCCTGTGATGGCCATCCGCAATATAGATCTGTGACATCCCGGAGAATGCTTGCTCGATTGCCGCAATATCCGCTGCATCTGTCACCAGCCATACCCGGTGTGTGATTCCATCCTCAGAGACAAAATCGTTCTCTGCAGGACGCGCCTTGATCTTCGTTACAATTGCATCAATCGCAGCCTGTGCCCGGTACGCAAGAAAGATCGGACCTGTCTGTGCATCACATGTATCCACATGTGTAATACGGTCAATCTCTTTATCTTCCCGTGTATTCTCATGCTTCATGATAACACCGGACTCATAATCCTCTATGGATGCACATGCCACAATTCCGGTCTGGGATCTTCCATCCATCACAAGCTCATACAGATAATACATCGGGACTTTATCTTCCACATAGTCACCGCGCCCGATCATATCGTCCAACAGTTCCTTTGCCTTTTCATACACACATGGTGCATAGGTATCCACGCTGTCATCAAACGCGGTCTCTGCCCGGTCAATACGGAGGAAGGAAAGCGGTTTTCCTTCTACTTCTTTTTTGGCTTCTTCCCGGTTATATACATCATATGGCAACGCTGCCACTTCACTGACAATTTCTCTTCTCGGTCTATACGCTTTAAATGGTTTAATGATTGCCATGTATCTTCTCCTCTAATTATCAGCTCTGTCTATTCTGACAGCTTATCCACGAATTGCCTTTACCGCCGCATCGATAGACTTCTTATACTCTTCCTCGGAAGAATTGTTGAATACAAACAACTCCGGAATATTGTCCGGCTGCTTGAAATTCTGTGTTGCAATATACTCATCCCAATGTGCAAGCTTCCATGCATCACGGTCAGATGCACGCTTGATCATACGCTCGTGGCATACTTCAACATCTGTATGTACCCATACTACAAATAATTCTGCATCCTTTTCCTTTAATTTTGCACGCAGATTGTCAAGATATTCGTTATCACGGATCTCTTCTGTGAACGGGGCATTGATCAAAACTGTGTCGTTGTACTCCAATGCTTCAAATGCAAAATCAAGGACTGCATAATACTCATAATCACGAATCTCTCTCTGGAAGAAATCAGATGAACGATTGTACTCTTCGCCAGCCACCTTGAAAATCTGCTTGGACAATACAATCAGGGTATCCTTGTCCAGATATACGCAGTTTGGAAGTGCTTTTGCAAGCTTACGGGAAATAAATGTCTTGCCACAGGCTGGTGGTGAAGTTACTAAAATCAATTTCTTCATGGTTGGTGCCTCCTATATATGTACATAAAAATTCTCTATATGTTCTACCTCTGTATGCAACGCATACAACAAGAACCTAATTATTACAATATTACCACAAAACAAAAGAACAAACAAGCATTTCCATTCCGTTTCGTCATGAAAAATGTCTGTTTGTCCTTTTTCTTAATTTTATTTACCTGCTACGCAATCGCGCAAATTACTTCTTTGTAATGTAACCCTGTGCTTTGAGAAGCTCTGCACATAATACAGCACCACCGGCAGCACCACGAACGGTATTATGAGAAAGTCCAACGAACTTCCAGTCATAGACAGAATCCTCACGGATACGTCCAACAGAGATACCCATGCCGTTCTCATAATCTACATCCAGAGTAACCTGTGGACGATTATCCTCTTCCATATAACGGATGAACTGCTTTGGAGCGCTTGGAAGTTCAAGCTCCTGTGGAACACCCTTGTAAGACTCCAGCTTCTCGATGAGCTGTTCCTTCGTCGGGTTCTTCTTGAACTTAACGAATACGGCAGCTGTATGTCCGTTCAATACAGGCACGCGAATACACTGGCATGTGATAACCGGGCTTGTCGCCGGAACGATCTCACCCTTCTCCTCATCGATATGTCCCCAGATACGGAGTGGCTCTTTTTCGGATTTTTCTTCCTCACCACCGATAAATGGGATGATATTGCCAACCATTTCCGGCCAGTCCTTGAATGTCTTTCCTGCTCCGGAGATTGCCTGATAGGTTGTTGCAACAACCTCGTATGGTTCAAATTCTTTCCATGCTGTAAGCACCGGTGCGTAAGACTGGATCGAGCAGTTTGGCTTTACAGCTACAAATCCTCTTGTTGTTCCAAGGCGCTTCTTCTGGAACTCGATGACCTTCATATGCTCCGGGTTGATCTCCGGAACTACCATCGGTACGTCCGGTGTCCAGCGGTGTGCACTGTTGTTTGAAACAACCGGTGTCTCTGTCTTTGCGTATGCATCCTCGATTGCCTTAATCTCGTCCTTCGACATATCAACGGCACTGAATACAAAATCAACGGTAGAAGCAACCTCTTCTACTTCGTTTACATTGTGTACGATCAGCTTCTTAACAGCTTCCGGCATCGGTGTATCCATCTTCCAACGGTCACCAACTGCCTCCTCATATGTCTTGCCTGCACTACGTGGGCTGGCTGCGACTGTCACAACCTCAAACCATGGATGGTTCTCAAGAAGTGCAATAAATCTCTGTCCAACCATACCGGTTGCACCAAGAATACCTACCTTTAACTTATCACTCATTTTATTATCCTCCAACTCCTGTTTACTGAATTACACGTACTTTCAATACGCCATCGATACTGGAAATAGACTTTACAGTATCTTCATCTGCCTTCTCAGAAATATCAAATACCGAGTAAGCATAATCACCCTTTGACTTGCTTACCATGTCAGATACATTGATGCCCTTGGAAGCAAATGCACCAGTAAACTGCGTGATCATATTCGGAATATTCTTGTGACATACACAAACTCTTGCTGCTTCCGAACACTTGCCGACATCGCAGGCCGGATAGTTTACGGAATTTTTGATATTACCATTCTCGATAAAATCAACGATTTCTTTCACTGCCATCACTGCACAGTTATCCTCAGATTCCTCTGTGGATGCGCCAAGATGTGGCAATGTGATTACGTTATCAACTCCGGCAATCTTTGCATTTGGGAAATCTGTTACATACTTAGCAACCTTTCCGCTTGCAAGTGCCTCGATCATATCATCATCATTTACAAGAATATCTCTTGCAAAGTTCAGGATCTTCACGCCATCCTTCATCATGGCAAATGCATCCTTATTGATCATGCCTTTCGTAGAATCAAGCGCCGGTACATGTACAGTAATGTAATCACACTCTTTATAAATATCTTCTACATTCTTGATGTGTTTTACATGGCTGGAAAGTCTCCATGCTGCATCGACAGACACATATGGATCATAACCATATACTTCCATGCCAAGACGGAAACCGATGTTCGCTACCTTGGCGCCGATTGCACCAAGACCGATGACGCCGAGCTTCTTACCCATGATCTCGCAGCCGGCATAGTGTTTTTTCTGCTTCTCAACTGTCTTTGCGATATTCTCGTCTGATGCATTCTCCTTTACCCAGTTATAACCACCCATCAGGTCTCTGGATGCGAGCAAAAGTCCTGCAATGACAAGTTCCTTTACACCGTTTGCATTGGCGCCCGGTGTATTAAATACTACGATTCCTTTCTCTGCACACTTGTCAAGTGGGATGTTGTTGACACCCGCACCGGCACGTGCGATTGCAAGCAGATTATCGGAAAGCTCTAAGTCATGCATAGCTGCACTTCTGACAAGTACCGCGTCTGCTGCTGCAAAATCGTCTACTACTTCATATGTATCATTGAACAAATCCATACCGCAGGCTGCGATCGGATTCAAGCAATTAATCTTAGCCATTTTCTTCTCTCCCTTATTATGAGTTCTTCTCCTCGAAGTCCTTCATGAATGCAACTAGCTTCTCAACACCCTCGATTGGCATTGCGTTGTAGATACTTGCACGCATACCACCGACCGTTCTGTGTCCCTTCAGGTTTACAAAGCCTGCGGCTGTTGCTTCCTTTACGAACTTGGCATCGAGTTCCTCGTTGCCTGTTACGAACGGAACATTCATCAGGGAACGGTCTTCCTTTACGACTGTTCCCTGGAACATCTTAGAAGAATCTAAGAAGTCATACAGGATAGCTGCCTTCTTCTCATTATGGATCTTCATTGCGGAAAGTCCGCCCATTTCCTTTACCCACTTGAACACCAGACCACAGATGTAAATGCCGTAGCATGGAGGTGTGTTGTACAAGCTGTCATTGTCTGCCTGTGTCTTGTACTTCAGCATTGTCGGGCAGTAAGTCGGAACATCGTCACGGATCAGATCCTCACGGATGATTACAACAACGACACCGGCTGGTCCTACGTTCTTCTGTACACCGAAGTAGATCAGACCGTAATCAGATACATTGACTGGCTGTGACAGAATATCGGAAGACATATCAGCTACAAGGATCTTGCCCTTTGTGTTCGGAAGCTTCTTGTAAGTAGTTCCGTAAATTGTATTGTTATGGCAGATATACACATAATCTGCATCCTCGGAGATCGGAAGATCAGAGCAATCTGGAATATAGCTGAAGGTCTTGTCAGCCGATGATGCAACGACATTTACCTTTCCGTACTTCTTTGCTTCTTCGCATGCCTTCTTTGCCCACTGACCGGTAATGATATAGTCAGCAACACCGTTTTTCATCAGGTTCATCGGGATTGCAGCAAACTGCTGTGATGCACCGCCCTGCAGGAACAGCACCTTGTAATTGTCCGGAATATCCATCAGATCGCGAAGGTCTTTTTCTGCTTCTTTGATGATGTTATCGTACACTTTCGAGCGATGACTCATCTCCATTACGCTCATGCCGGAACCTTTGTAATCCAGCATCTCATCTGCTGCCTGCTTCAACACTACTTCCGGTAATACGGAAGGACCTGCTGAAAAGTTAAATACTCTTGCCATTTTTCCTCTTCCTCCTACTTATTATCTAAATCCTGCTGGTCAAAACAGGTTTCCAAAGCTGCTCCTGCAGCAACCATTGGCCATACCTTATCATCCTTACCGATGATACAATCAATCACAACCGGCTTATTTAACTCGATTGCCTGCTTCATGGCATCCTCAAACTCTTGAAGATTTGTAGCTCTGAAACCGGTCGCTCCAAGTGCATCCGCTACCTTCACGAAGTCAACCGAATCATCTAAGATTGTATTCGAATAACGCTTATCGTAGAACAATGTCTGCCACTGACGCACCATACCAAGCACATGGTTGTTGATTACAACCTGGATGATCGGCACATTATAACGGCTTGCCGTAGCGATCTCGTTCATATTCATACGGAAACATCCATCTCCCGCAATGTTGATTGCCACACGGTCCGGACGTCCGTACTTGGCACCGATACAGGCACCAACGCCGTAGCCCATTGTTCCGAGTCCGCCGGATGTAAGAAGCTGTCTAGGCTCTTTGAATTTATAATACTGGGCTGCCCACATCTGATGCTGTCCTACATCCGTTGTGATTGTTGCATTGCCCTCTGTCAGCTCATAGATCTTGTTGATGATCGCCGGTCCCGAGAATTCATTCATATCTGCATGATCCGGATACTGTTCTTTGAGTGCATCAATCTGTGCTCTCCACTCCGGTTTCTTAGACGCCTTGATTCTGGTAGAGATCATCTTCAGTATTTCTTTGGCATCACCGACAACACTTGCATCAACTTCCACATTCTTATTGATTTCTGCAGCATCAATATCAATATGTAAAAGCTTTGCCTGATTTGCAAACTTACTTGCATTACCGGTTACACGGTCTGAGAATCTCGCACCAACGACAATCACAAGGTCTGCCTGATTGATACCAAAGTTTGAAACCTTGGTTCCATGCATACCGATCATTCCCGTGTAACGGTCATCCGTTCCCGGAAATGCACCCTTACCCATCAATGTATCACAGACAACTGCATCAATTTTCTCTGCAAATTTTTTCAGTTCCTTGGACGCATCTGCCGCAACAACACCACCACCGACAAGAATCATCGGTTTCTTCGAGTTCTCGATCATCTTAATCGCTGTGTCGATATCCTCTGCACGGATTGTCTTTGTCACGCGCTCGATTGGCTCCGGTGCCTTCGGCTCATAGTCTGCAACATTTGCAGTTACATCCTTTGTAATATCGACAAGAACCGGTCCCGGTCTGCCTGACTGTGCGATTTTAAATGCACGGCGGATTGTATCTGCCAGTTCATGTACATTCTTTACAATAAAGCTATGCTTCGTGATCGGCATAACTACACCTGCAATATCAATCTCCTGAAAGCTGTCCTTTCCAAGAAGAGAAACACCTACGTTTGCAGTGATTGCAACAAGTGGAATTGAATCCATATATGCGGTTGCAATACCGGTTACAAGATTTGTTGCACCCGGACCGGAAGTTGCCATACATACGCCAACCTTACCGGTAGCTCTTGCATATCCATCTGCTGCATGGCTTGCGCCCTGCTCATGGGATGTCAGGACATGGTGAATCTCATCCTGATGCTTATACAATGCATCATAGACATTCAGGATCGTTCCTCCCGGATATCCAAATACTGTGTCAACGCCCTGTTCTTTCAGACATTCAATCACTATTTCTGATCCAGTTAATTGTTTCATAAACTTCTCCTTATCTACATACAACTTGATTTATCCTTTTTCTTCCTGTCAGATAACCAATATCTGATAGGATAGCACATTGTTTTGAATTATTCAATATATTTTACTTCAACTCCAAAACTGCACCGCGGTTACCGGATGTTACCATCTTTGCATATCTTGCCAGATATCCGGTTGTTACCTTTGGTTCTCTTGGTGTCCATGCTTCTTTCCGCTTTGCAAGCTCCTCGTCGGAAACCTTCACATTGATCGTACATGCATCAATATCAATACTGATGATATCACCCTCTTCAATCAAAGCGATCGGGCCTCCAACAGCTGCCTCCGGTGAGATATGTCCGATAGAAGCACCACGGCTTGCACCTGAGAAACGGCCATCTGTAATCAGTGCTACCGAAGAGCCAAGCCCCATACCCGCAATCGCAGATGTCGGGTTCAGCATCTCACGCATACCAGGACCGCCCTTTGGACCCTCGTAACGGATAACGACAACGTCGCCTTCCACGATCTTGCCACCCTTGATAGCCGCAATTGCATCCTCCTCACATTCAAACACACGTGCCGGTCCTTCATGCTGCAGCATCTCCGGAACAACCGCAGACCGCTTGACGACAGAGCCGTCCGGTGCGATATTTCCCTTCAATACGGCAAGTCCGCCGGTTGAGCTGTATGGATTTGCCATCGGACGGATAACTTCCGGATTCAGGTTCTTATGTCCCTTTACTGCCTCTCCGATTGTCTTGCTGGTTACTGTCATACAATCTTCATTAATCAGTCCTGCCTCACAGAGCTGGTTGATAACCGCATACACGCCGCCTGCCTCATTTAAGTCTTCCATATAAGTTGGACCTGCCGGTGCTAAGTGGCAAAGGTTTGGTGTTCTTGCACTGACTTCATTTGCCATAGCAATATCAAAATCAAATCCAATCTCATGTGCGATTGCTGGGATGTGAAGCATGGAGTTTGTAGAGCATCCAAGTGCCATATCTACTGTCAATGCGTTCATGATAGCATCCTTTGTAATAATATCTCTCGGACAGATGTTATTCTTGTACATCTCCATAACTGCATAACCGGCACGCTTTGCAAGCTTCAGTCTCTCGGAATATACTGCCGGGATTGTTCCGTTTCCAGGAAGTCCCATACCGAGCGCCTCTGTCAGACAGTTCATAGAATTTGCGGTATACATGCCAGAACATGATCCGCAGGTCGGACATGCATGGCACTCGAAATCATTGACATCCTCTTCTGTCATCTTACCTGCTGCATAAGAACCAACTGCCTCGAACATAGATGAAAGGCTTGTCTTATGTCCCTTTACATGACCGGCAAGCATCGGACCACCGGATACGAATACGGTTGGTACGTTGACTCTGGCTGCTGCCATCAGAAGTCCCGGTACGTTCTTATCGCAGTTCGGGATCATGACAAGTGCATCAAACTGATGTGCAGTTGCCATACACTCAGTTGAATCTGCGATCAGGTCTCTTGTTACAAGGGAATACTTCATTCCGATATGTCCCATGGCGATACCATCGCAGACAGCGATTGCCGGAAACATCACAGGTGTTCCGCCTGCTTCAGCCACGCCAAGCTTCACGGCCTGTGCGATCTTATCCAGGTTCATATGTCCAGGTACGATCTCGTTGTAGGAACAAACGATACCGACCAATGGTTTCTTCATTTCTTCTTCTGTCATTCCAAGGGCGTTGAACAGGCTTCTGTGTGGTGCCTGCTGCATGCCTACTTTAACATTATCACTCTTCATTTTTGTCTTCCTTTCTCTTCAATTTGTTCAGACAATTTCGAGATTTGCATACCTGCAACATATATTTTGATTCCATTCATCTTATATACAATGTATTGAAACTAAGAAGTGCTAGATGTTCTGATCTACATTGTTTCATAATACGCAACCGCCGTCAATTCGCCATCCATGGCTCAGTGACGGCTTGTTTGAACATCGTGTTCAAACATTGCT
>ERZ779843.80-NODE-80-length-135978-cov-9.336051_pt1 | contig 135978 bp, 125 predicted proteins | sample MGYA00511560_ERZ779843 | MGnify/ENA primary metagenome ERZ779843 (study PRJEB29588, sample SAMEA2158062) | human gut metagenome | biome: human gut; feature: human-associated habitat; material: faeces | place: Denmark | collected 2008/2010 ... | reverse complement strand
CGACAGCAGAAGACAGAAAAATATGAGGGCGGGCTTATTCCTCGTCCTCATCATCCGTACCCTCGTAAAACTGTTCGCCGTCAATGTCGGGCATGGCCTCACCCTGCATACTCGCTTCAAAGTATAACGCCAGAATGCGCTTGATCTCCGGTTTTTTCAGCCTGTGTACCTCAAAGCCCTCGCCGGCGATCTTACTTTCGATGCGGTTGGCGGTTTCAAAAACCTGCTTTTCCTTTTGGCTTTTCAGGCGTGCCACAAAGAAAAACTGCCGCGCCGTCGCCATTTCCGTCTGAATGTTGTCGAGGAAATCGATGTCCTTTTTGATGAGCTTTTTGACTCTGCCGTTTTCCTCGGTTTTGAGGCGTTCGGTCAAATAGGCTTTGTTGTCGTCAAAGCATTCCGAGGAGTCGGTGCAGACGATCTCGATGTCGGGCAATGCCGACAGCACCATCATCAGATGGCGTATCTTGATCTCAATGTTAGTGTGGGAGAGCACCGATATATTGGTGGGCGACACAAGGTAAAAGAGCAGCTCGCCCTTGTTTGTAGAGAGGCCGTATTTCGTGAAGGTCTTGATACCCATAAGTTCCTGCACCGAACGGCCTTTTTTCTTTTTCTGCTGTTTCATTGTCATCATCTCCATTCGTAATACTGTTGTGTGGATATTAAATACCGCACGGCGTAACGCATGAAGTCGAGTACGGTGGTATCGTCCATGCGGATCGTTAAAAAACCGTAGCATAAAACAGCCACGGCTGGTAAGAAAATATGCAGCTGCACAAGTGCGAGAACCGACAACAGTGCGGCTACCGCAAGTATTACAAAGTCCCGCAAACTCCAAAGCCACAGATTGGCGGTGGCTTTTAAGTTCTGCGGATAGATATATTGTGTCATTGCATCATTCCTCCGATTTCTATGCCGCCGACATCCTCGCAAAACTCCTGCGGCGTCCGACCGTGTCCCTGCATGAGCTTTTCCGCGATCATGTCTTTAATGAGCTGCGATTCTGCAATCGTCGGCCCATAGTCAAAGTATGAGGAGCCACTGTCGCGGCTGATCTCGCATTCGATACGCAGGGTGTCGGCAAAGGGGTTGTATTTGGCGTACATATTCAGCCAAGTGCCGTCCTCCGAGGCGGTGTTGATCCCGAACTTTTTGTCCACATCGAACCATGTTTCGATATATGCCGTAATTTCCTGCCCGATATCGCAGTCAACCTCCATATCCGAGTCAACGGCAATATCTGTGCGTTCCAATTCATTGTTTTCTTTCATGCTATACCTCCGTTATTTGCCTGCGGCCTTTGCCACACTGCGGGTCAGGTTGACTGCCGTAGTGGTGGCGTGTACCACGCTCATCATGTTGACTCTCACCGAACTGTCAAGGCCAAACTGCTGCGCAATTCTTGGTACCTCATTGGCCGCCAGCATAATGCCGAGTCCGAGCAGCATATTCTGCGGAAAGGTCAGAAGCCCCAAGAAAAGCAATGTTGTCTGCATAAATGCGGTAAGGCAGATTGCGATGACCTGCTTGCACCATTGGTTGAAGCCGTCGGCATAGCCCCTTGGTACGCTGAACATATATAACGCACCGACAGACATCTGCACAAGGAGAATACCGCCTCTCTTGATATTCTGAAAGAATATTTTAATAATGCAGTAGGCAAAGGCTATCATCGCAAGTAAATTAAAGAGCTTGTATTCTGCGGTGGCCGCCACCATAAACGAGCCCTGCAGCACCGAGGTGCTTTGGCCTGCGAGGTCGAGTGACTGCGTTCCCGCAAATATTCGGGCAAGGTCATGGGAAAATGTGTTTTGCAGGCTGATGCAAAACTTGTATAACTCTATCGGTACGACTCCGATGAGAGAACAGGCAAAGAAGCCTTTTATGATGTTGAGTGCCGTTGTTTTCACATTAGCTCTGCCGCATTGATACTCGATGGCCACATCGAATACTGCCACAACCGTTCCGGCCACGAACAAGCCCCAGCCGAAAAGAGTAAACAGCTTTACGGTTGCTTTTACCCATTCAAGGTCAAACACATCCGCGCCCATATTGCCCATCATCTCGAAGAAGTCGGCGATAGCGCCGTAGATGATTTCATAAAACCATTTGAGCATTGCGTCCCAAATGGCATTGGATATTTGTGTTCCGAGGAAGTCCATTGCATCGCCGATGGCGCTGCCGATCCCCGAAAAGATATCGCCTAACCAGTCAAAGATAAGTCATCACCTCCGTTTCGTAACCGGTTGTATCAGATAATCGACCAGATATAAAGCGGCGCGGTCAGCGTGAAAATAAGGCAGGCAAAGAGGATGCACGGAGCTGCGAATTCAAACTGTCCGTGCTTTCTGTAGTCGAAATAAGCCGTGCCGACCTTCACGAAGAAAAGGATGGCGAGGATCATATCGCACACGGGAAAAACAACATTGTTGACGACCGTCTGAATTTGGCTCTTGGCAGCGTTCCATGTGTTTTCGATCGCACCCGCCACATCGCCTGCGGCAAAGGCAGTCATGGAGAAAGCCGACACAAGGACGGTCACAAGCAGAACACAGAAAAGGATTCTGACGGTTTTCTTTTTCATAGGATTCATAAGGGATTACCTCCAATCGCTTTTTGAATTTCTTTTTCGGTTATCTTTCGGACTCGGATATTGAGGTTCTTGCAAAATTGCAATTCTGCTCTCATGCCGTCCGTGACGGTATCTCCGAATACCCAAACCTCATCGCAAAGCCACAGCAGCGACATTCCCGCCGCCAAGCCGACTTCACGGTCTTTGGGATTATTATCGTCAAGACATTCCGCATAGAAATGCGGCACGACCGGAGCCGTGCCGCACCTCAGTGCGTATTCGGTATATGTCTTAACCTTTTTGAGGTTTTGCTCAATATTCCCTCCGAGGGGAGCGCAGACATACACCTTTTTCATTACTCGTCATCCTCGTCATTTCGGGATTTCACACGGATAATGACCACGGCGATGATACCGCCGAGTGCCACAGCGCCGAGTCCGATCCAGAAGCCGAGGTTGGAGTTATCTCCCGTCTGCGGATTGTCCGGTGTGGGCGGCGTGATTTTCACTGTCTGCCCTTCGTCCTTCAGATCCGCATGGGCGGCGATCTCTGTACCGTCACGGTAGATGGTTTCGAATACCACGATCTCGGTAGCAGTTTTAAGCCCGGAAGCGTCGAATACGAAGGTGATATTGATCTCGCCGTCCGGCTTGTCGTGCTTGAAGGTGAAGGAGCTGCGAATTTCCTTGCCGTCCGCAAGGAGCGGTTCTCCGGTGGCCTTGTTCATCAGCACGCCCTTGACCGCATATTCCTTGCCGGGGGTGAGATTTTTGTAGGAGACAATATCCTCAATTTTCACTCTACCGCTTGCGGTGACTTCCTTTTTGCCGTCCACCGTCGCTTTTGTTCCAATTTCTGGAACGGTAACCTTGACGGTCTGATCCTCGTCCTCAATGTCTGCGTGTACGGCAAGTTCTTTGCCGTCCTTATACAGAGTTTCAAATACCACAAGGCTTGTGCTTTCCTTGATTAGCCTTGAATCGAAGGTAAAGGATACTGCAACTGTTCCGTTCGGAATTTCGGGCGTGAAAACGGTTTCGGCTGTTACAGCTTTATCGTTTTCGGTAAAGGCTTTGCCCGTGTTCTTATCCATAAGCGTACCTTTGAGTACATATTCCTTGCCGGGGATGAGGTGGCTGTAGGATACGGTATCGGTCAGCGTGAACACCTCGGTTGCACAGATTTCCTTCTCGCCGTCAACCGTGGCGGTGGTCTTGATTTTGGGGATGCGGTCGTTGATGACCGTGATACCGATGGTCTGTCCGTTCTCCCCAATGCGGACGGGATAGATTTCATTATTTTCGAGGTATCCGTCCGCAGGCTGCAGCTCCTTAATGAGCCAATCGCCGTAAGGGATGTTCTCAAAAGTGAATACGCCGTCCTCGCCGGATTCGGCGGTAAGGAGTGCGTTCTCGGCAGTAAACTCGGTTTTGTCACTGCGGAAGAGTCCGAACTTTGCGCCGATGACAGGCTTCTCGGTTTCACGGTCGATTTTTAATCCCTTGACCGAGCCGTAGAGGATATCGTTTTTGATAGCCTCGCCGCCGTTTGCCTTGATTTCCACAAGGGCGGTATCCTGTCCGGTGTAGTCAAAAGTTAAGGGGTGTTTTTCATCCGAGAGGATATAATGGCTGTCGGTCGCAATTTCCTTTACATACAGCTTTGCGCCTACGGGAATGTCCGTCTTGAAGGTGATATTACCGTTTTCATCGCAGTTGGCGATTTCAAGCAGTCCGTCCTTCGGGATGACCGAGCCGTCTGCGGCAACCAAGTCCTCTGCGGCATAAAGCCCGAAGCGCACCGAGAGAATTTCGCCGTTATTCCCGATATTAAAAGTATCGTTCTTTTCAAGGATTTTTGAGAGCGAAAGAGAGGCTTTTTGACGGTCGTTATAGAATTCCGCCGCCGTTTCGGTGATCTCCACGGTTTCGCCTGCATAGGTCAGCTCGACGGTCTTGGGCGTGCTGTTCAGCACCATGCCGTAGGGCGCTTTTGTTTCTCTGATGGTATACTTTCCGAGGTACAGTGCTTTGCTTTCCGCCGCGCCGTTTTCATCGGTGGTTACGGTGTCAACAACCGTATCCTTGGCATAGCGCAGAGTGCCGTCAGGCGTAATAATATCCTCGGCAGCGGTGATTTCATAGGTTGCCCCTGCGAGGTTTTTATCTGCAAACACAAGGCTGTATACGCCGTCCGTTTCCACAGCGGAGAAGAAGACCTCGCCGCTTTTTGAGATGTTGACGATACCTTTTTGCGGCATATTGTGCTTTTCTACGGTTACGACCGTCTTGCTGCCGTCCACCTTGAATGCGATGGGAGCGGAGTCGAGAACATATCCGTAAGCCGTACACTGCTCGATGATCTCATAGTTACCGTAGGACAGCTTTTCGGGCATCATGAGCTTGCCCGTTACATCGGTGTAATAGGTGTCGATGTCCACAGGCGTCGGGTAGTTGATATGCTGCACGATATATTCGCCCGTGTCGGTGTTACGCACCTTAAATCCAATGCCGGAGGCAGGGATAATTTTACCCGTTTCGGCGTCCTTTTTAACAATTTCAATGAGTGCCTCAAAGGTTGCGTTATTGATGAGGAAACGATATACCCGTCCGTCCTCGCTGACGAATACCGTAAACGGCGCAAGCAATTCCTTGCCCTCCCAGCCCTTGGTCTGCTTCACGGTATATTCGCCGTAAGGCAGATCCTTGGTTTCGGCAAAGCCGTTCTCATCGCACACAAGGATATCTCGCTCGGTTTCCTTGGCATTTTCATAGCTGCCCGCCGCTTCCAGATACACCTTAAACTCCGCACCTTTTTCGGGTGTTTCGATTTTTGTGCTGCCGTCGTCGCAGTGTTTGATGATAGCGACCTTGCCCTTGATAACATCTTCGAGGGAGTCGAGAGGCTTTGCAAGATTGTATTCAACGGTATACAGCTTGGCCTCCGCACCGATATGCTGACTCTCGGTATTGAGCAGGTATCCCTCGGACGGGCTGATTTCTTTCAGCGACCAATCATCGCCGCAGATATAATACTTGGTGGTAAACTGACCATTTGCGTCGGTGGTGTAGGTGTCAATGAGCTGATTGCCTTTATAGATACCGTACTTTGCACCTGCGAGAGATGCGTCGCCCTGCGGCAAGCCCTTTTCACTGTCACTCTTGGTTACGGTGACATTGAACTTCTTGAGGACATTGTCAAAGGACTTGTTCGTTACCTTGTTCCATTCAACAGCGGCGGTCTGCTTGTCGGGTACGACATAGCGAGTCGGAGTGTCGACTTCTTCGAGGGTATATCCCGTGCCAATCAACACATCCTTGAATTTTGCAACGCCGTTTTTGTCGGTCACGGCATACTCGTCGACCTCGATGCCGGAGAGCGATGTTCCGTAGAGGCGGAACTTCATGCCCTCGGTCAGTCCGTCCTCGGCGGTCTTTTTGACGGTGAGGTCGCCGCGGCGGAGCTTGTTGCTGAAATTGACGGTAGACACCTGACCGCTGACAACGGTTACACGGCGAACCTCCTGCGGAATATATTTGTCATATTCGCTTTCGGTCACGGTGTAAACTCCGGGCTTGAGGTTGCCTACCTGAATCACACCGCCGTTTGCGGTTTTAACGGTCTTATCGATGCCGTTGCCCTGAATGCGGAATGTGATACCATCCACCTTGCCGTCCTCGCTGACCTTGACGATTTTGGCACTGCCGGGGATCAGCTCGTTGACAGCCTTAATGGTAATCGTGGCGTTCGGGGTGTTCTTGTTGAGTGTGACTGTCCATTCGGATTTTCCGTAAGCACGGTAGTCCTTCGGGAACACGGTTTCCTTGACGGTATAAGTGCCGAACGGGATCGGATCGGCAGCCTTGGCATAGCCAGAGGCATTGGTCGGGCCGATCTTGTATGCTTTACCCGTCTTTTGATTTGTGGCAACGAATACGGCTCCGGCAAGTGCCTTGCCGTTTTCATCGGTCTTTTTAACCTCCATAAAACCGTTTTCGATAAAGAGTTCATCCGGCAGATGATAATATCCGTTCGGCGTGGATGCCTTATCTCCGTTGGAGGAGTGTGCCATACCTTCGGTGGTGTTGATTTCGGGGCCTCTCTCATTGCCTACATGGATAATGAAGTTCTTGCCGTTATACACGCCTGCAAAAATAGCCGCATGGACATGGTTGCTTGAGCTGTTGCCGAAGATGATGATGTCGCCGGGAGTGAGTTTGGAATAGTCCACATTGCTCGGACTCGTGCCGACCTTTTCAACCTTGCCCTGCGAGGCAAGTTTATTGAGCGCGTTCTGCCAAGTCACAACGGCCTGCGAGTTCGTTCCCGTAGCGTTGATGGCGTCGGTAATAAACTGCGTATCCACACCCTCAATGTTAGGCAGGTAGTTGCAAATATAGTAGGTCACGAAGCTTGCACAGCAGAGACCGTACTGTTCGAACCTTGCAATATTCGGTGCCTTTCCCGTCACGGTCGAGGAATCGGAAACCGTTTCCTTACCCGTAAGCGAAGTGCTGTAATGAATATCCGAGAGGATACTCGGTGCATTGTTTTTCAATGCACCGCCGTAGTGTCCGGTCTGATAGATCGTGCCATTATCCTTTTGCTTCTGTACATTGTAGCCCGTATAGGCAAGCGCTCTGACAATGGGGTTGTCGAGCATTTTTTCGGGGATGTCCGAGGCAGGTGCCGCAAACGCCGAAATCGGGAAAGCGCTGAGTACCATTACCAATGCAAGGAGCAAGGATACCAATTTCTTTCTGTTCATATTGACTCATCCTTTCAGGTTTGATTGTATAAAAAAAGAACGCCTGATTTTATCAAGCGTTCGTGATGGGAGTATATCGGGCGGTTATCCGCCGTAGTTTTGGCTGCTTACGCATACGCAGCAGTACCATGTGCCGCCTTTGTAGGTGATGCCGACCGCCATGTAGGTGTATTCGGCACTTCCCACATAGCGCCAATGGCCTGCACTGTTCTTGAAGCCGTTTGCTATTTTATCGGCTATCTCGTCGGCCGTACCCGTCCAATTTCCTTTGGCAGCGGCTTCGGCATTGTATCCTCGGTAGTAGCTGGCTTCGGGCATTCCGCAGTCCGACATATCTACATATTCTCCGTATTTCAATACGGTGCAGGCGTCGGGGCTTGATTCATGCGAGAAGTTTGTTATAAGCTGCTCGGAGCGATAGGTTGCGACCTTGCCGAGTCCGGGGAGGATGGTTGCAGTCGGTGAGCCTTGGGATTGCCTTAGTGCATTTATCTTTTCTGCCGTTTTCCTTGCCACCTCGTTGGCGGTAGGTGTTTCGGCAGGAGCTTCGGGCTTTTCTGCGGGTACAGGCGTCTGCGGTTTTTCCTCGGCAGGTTTCGGAGCTTCCGTCTGCTTGGACGGTGTCTTTGTCTGCTGATTTGATTCGGCAGGCTTTTTGGTGTCTGCCTTACTGTCGCTGTCGGCAGGGGCATTGCTTTCGGCCTTTTCTTTTTCTGCCGTAGATTCGTCTTGCTTTATTTCGCTGTCAGTAGGCAGGCTGCTCTCGGCGGTCGGCTCGGAAGCGTTGTCCGTTACCGTTGCCGTGATACCGCTTTCCGTGCTTGCAGGATCGCTGCCTGTATTTTCCGTCTTATCCGCACCGCATCCCACAAGGCTCAGCGTGATCAGTCCTGCAAGGAGGACTGCGGGCATTTTCCGTTTCGTCATCATGATCACCTCTACTTACACAATACCGAAAAACTCGCAAAAGTCCAGCGAAATCGAAAAGTTTCGAGAAAAAGTTACATACTTTGTGCCAGGCTTTCGTCCTCATCGGGTAATTCGTCCTCGGATTCCTCCAGAGCTTCACGGTAAGCGCCGAGAACGGCGTCGTTAAGACTCTGTCTTGCCTCATCGGTGAGGGCGAAGGCAATGTCGGAATATTTTGTTTCGCCGCTGCCGGTTTTGTAGGAGCGAAAGGGCATCCGGGCGAACATCCCTTTCTGACCGTCCACAACGGCGATGTCCTTAATAACGAACGCGCCGCCGATATTGACGCTTGCATAGGCTTTGACCGTGGCGTTTTCACGGTCGATCATACGGTCGATTTTAGCGGTCAGTGGAGTTTTCTGTGCCGCCGCTTTTGTATTTGTTGGTTTCTTGGTTGCCATAGTGATTCCTCCTGATTATATATTGGTATTTTGGGTTTTCTGTTCAGCCCACTTGACGGACAGATGCACAAGGGCTACACGCTGCTGTTCGGCGGAGAGACTGTCGAGGAAATCTTCGAGCGTCATCTCGGCTTCCTTGTCTGCAGTTTTGGTGGCGGCACAGTTATCGCAGATTTTCTCACGCTTGACGGTAACGGTGCTGCCGTCCGGTGATTCGGTGAAGGACAGCACATCGTTATAGGTGAAGCCCACACGCTGCCGGATCTCAAACGGGATAGTGATGCGCCCTCTTTTACCAAGGACACGGTATAGCTTTGTCATATCAGTTCGCCTCGCTTTCATCGCAATTATCGCTGCAAGGACAGTCCTCGCAGTCGCCGTCACAGTCAATATCGGCAATGGGACAGTTTTCGCAATCGCCGTCACAGACGATGTCTTTCGGGTCGTCGATGTTTTCAATGACGATCTTATGTCCGTCTGCGTACATCTGCATGGGATCACCCTCGAACATTCCGGCTTCGAGGAATAATTCGGCAGGCACGGGAAGCATAATGATTTCGGTTTTTATCTTTTTATTCTGCATACGATGTTCTCCTTTAATATTTTTTCGTAGTCGAGTGGCTTGTCGATGGAATCGAACAGGGTGAGCTGGTGCGGCTGCTGCCGTTCACGCTCAAAGAGGTCATAATTGGCTATGAGCAGTTCGGGAAATTCTTTGCCGGCCTCGTACTTTTGCACCATGCTATGCACCCGTTTGAAATCGAAAAAGTTATATTCCTTATATAACTCCCGGATCTCGGGGCAGTCATTATAGGACAGCAGAAATTTGCCTTTCATACCCGCAAGGGCGTGGTAGAGCCGCAGATGATCCTCCCATGTGAAGCCGCAGTCATACACATATTCGCTTGTGAAGTACGGCGGATCACAGTAGGCGAAGGTCGTCGGGCGGTCATAGTGCTTTATGAGGGTTTCGAAGTCCTGGTTTTCGATGACCACATTCTCGCACCGCTTGGCGAAGTCCTGCACGAGTGCAAACAGCGTTCTGAGTGAAAACGGCTGACAGGCAAAGGACTTGCATCCGCTGGAATAACTGTAACGGATGAGTTTTAGGAACATTGCAGCACGGCGTAAGTCATGGTCGTTCCTCGCCGCCGAATACAGCGTCCGTACTTCCTTTGCGGTCACTTCGGGCAGCATTATTTCCGTAAGATCAAGCTGTGCTTTTAGGTAGTCCTCGGTGAATTCCTCTTTTTCGAAGAACTTTTTTAAGATCGCAAAATCGTCACGGGAATTCAGGCTTAAAAAGCCGAGCTCACGGATGAACTCCATCGGACGGTCACGCATACAGCGGAACAGATTGACGAGGTTGTGGTTGTAATCGTTGAACACCTCGAATTTGTCCGGTACGGGTTTTCCCAGCAGTACCGCACCGGAGCCGCCGAACGGCTCAACATAGCGGTCACAGCCTATGGGAAACAAGGCATACAGGATATGGAGGATAGAGGTTTTGTTACCTATCCAGGTTACAGGGGATTTTATTTTGATCACCTCACTTTGAGGCGGTCAACCGTTCCGAAAACAAAAAAGCGGTATCTTTCGTTTTCAAAACGATCGATACCGCCGTGGATTTATTGCTTATTCTGTTTTGGCTCTCTCTTTGGCACAAAGCCTGCGTATCTCGTCCTCATAGTCGTTGATGCGGTTGATCTGCATACATCCGAGGATGCAGAAGCTGATGCAACCGCCGAGGAGCAGGCCGATTATGAGCATGGCAATCTCCATTTTACATTCCTCCCATCGTTATGCTTTCGTCCTCATCGGGAAACAGCTCGGCGGTCCGGACAGCGTCCTCGCCGAGTCCGCGGAGCAGATGATTGAAATCCTCAATGTCGCAGCAGGAGCGGATACCGTAATCGGCGCACAAATCTCTGTAATAACCGAGCTCCATATCATCTCTGTCAATAAGGAGATTTCCATTCAGTTCGAGCCATGCTTTTTGCTTTTCCCAACATACGCAAAGCGAGGTCGGGAAGCCGCCTGTTTGGTCGCACTGAAAATCCGGCGAAGTATATACCTCGCCGGATGCGTAAAGCTCTGCGGTTTTCTTTTGCAGTTCGTCATAGGTCATAAGCGCATACCCATCCCTTCGTCCTCGTCCTCGGATTCATCCTCGCCGCCCGTTATATTAACATATTCTCCGATAATACCGAGAGCTTCGTCATAGCTGCCGCAGCCGGTGATGCGCCCGGTCATTTCCGATGCCTGTTCCGCAAGTCCGTTATGGCGGAGAGTTCGGGCGGCAAGCCCCATAAGGTTGAAGATGTTTCCGTCCTCGCCGATGAGCCTGCAGTCGGGCTTTTCCTGTTCGGGCGCGGCTTCATCAACAAAGCCGCCGAGCTTGTTCGGCACATAGTCCGACAGCCATGTACCGCCGAACTGCTCATGGGAACGCAACCGCCACATGGCGAGCTTGCCCATGTCGATTTCCAACCCGTCCTCAAAGGGAAAGAGGATATTGGTGAGTTCACCGTTTTGGAATACCGAGATATTTTCAAATCTGCTGTCGTTTTTCAATATACCCTCATCGGTGAGCAGACCGTTGATGCCGTCAAGCCACTCCTGCGGGTCGCCGCCGCAGCCCTGTAAAATAAGTCCTTCCTTACCGTTCATCCGGCGTAATTCCTCTGTTTTTACGGTTTTAATGCTCATAACTGCATACCTCCCATCTGCATGGTTTCGTCCTGGGCTTCTTCCTCGGCAAATTCCTCTGCCGTCATTTCTTCTCCCAAGAAGTTTGGCTCGGTGTCCTCGTCCAGTGAGATATATCCGCACTCTCCGAAGTCCAGTGCTTCTTTCAGAAGCACCGTGCCACCGTGGTTAACGCCCACTCTCGGCTCTACCGAACAAAAGCGGCCGCCGTCGTCGCTGTGGCGGAGGTCATAGGCATACAAGCCTTCGGGGATCTGTTCGGGCATGAGCCGTCCGTTGCTGAACAGCGCTCTGCGGTCAAGCACCTCAATGACATCCAGCTTTTCCTCGGTCATCGCCTGCGTTTTCAGTTCCTTTGCCTCCGGCTTGTCATACGGAACGGGCTTGAACAGATGACCGTTTCGGGCGGAAATAACGCCGTAATCCGTAACGGCTGCACCGATGCGGCCGAGCAGCTTATCCGCCTCATTTCTCGGAAGCAGATTTTCAAGCCACCTGCTGTCGAACTCCGTGCTTGTGTTTTCAAGAATATACTTCTTGAAGAAGGCATCCGCAGTGTCGGGTTCGGCAGTAAATTCATAACGCCACAGATTTTGGGCAATGTCCAGTGCGCCTTTTAGCGTTGCGGTATCCTCTGCGTTCAGCACTGCCTTGAATTTTGTCTGCTCGGATTCGCTCATTGCCGCAATGCGCTGCGCAAGGGTGTTCAGCTCGTCGATTTCTTCCATGCTGTCAAACATATCCGATGTGATCTGCGGTATAGATGAGTAGAATTCATAGCAGAAACAAAGGTTTATTTCCGGTTCGCCACACTTGGCTGTTACATTGAATAATTCGTCCGAATCGGCAGGCAGGCACAGATCATGAAGCGCAGGGTCTTCGTCGAAAAAGGCACTTTTCGGATATGCGCCGACCTTGAGCAAAAACGCAGTGTTTTCCGGTTCTTCCTCCGGCAAGGTCACGCCGTCATACACCTCCGGCCGTTCATAATGCACGGTGGGGATATAGTAATTTCCGGCAAATACGCCTTTGTCGTTCTTCTGCTGCACTCTGCCGATCTGCTCCGCATTCAAAAACGGAATCGCGCTTTCGGGAATGTCATCGATGTCGGAAAGCAGACCGTTTTCAAAGGCAAACCGACCGAGCTCGGAAAGATTGCTCACATTATGAGCAACGGGAACGGTGTCCAAGCTGTAGGTGCAGTTGATGAGGTCTTTGATGCTGACGGGATTTTCGTCTGCGTCGTTGAATATCTGCTCGGTCACGGCATAAAACACGGGCAGTTCCTCGTCGGGGAGAGAAGCAAGCCGCTTGGCAAAGAAGTTCAGCTCGTCCAAGCTGAAAGTATCCAAGCGGATGTCCTGCAGCTCCGGCAGGATATCGCATTCAAGGATGCTCACTTCAACCGTATTTTCTCTGCCGACGGCACGAGTCCTTTGCATAGCGTCCTTGATTTCATAGTCCGCCGCAGGCAGCAGTAATTCGGCATAATAATATCCACCGTGAACGGGATTCTCGGCGGACAGTTCAAGCCTCATGATTTTTCTGTTATAGTCCATTCTCGTTTATCCTTTCTGAATTTGCTCTTGGTAGATTCGCTTGATAACAGCACCGACAGCAGAAACAACAGGCACACTCACCGCATTGCCTGCCATTTTGTATAGCCGTCCGTCGCTTAGTCCCGAAGCCTTGGCTTTGTCGAACTGTTCGTCGGTAAAGCCCTGCAGTCGCCAGCATTCTCTCGGCGTGAGCTTTCGCACTCTGCCGTAACGGAGGATACCGTGCCGGTCCTGCACCGTAAGGGTGAACATCGGCTCGTTGGGTTCTTTGATCCAACGGCCCTGCTGACGGATGGTTTTCTTATCGGGCGTCACTACAGCTCTCGGTTCGTCCTCAATAAACACGGCGGAGTGTTCGCCTTTATGCTTACTGATGCCGCTGTCCTGTCGGGCAGTAATGCACCGAGCCGTTTCGGTGAGCTTTGCACCGGCGTTCATGTCGATAAAAAAATAGCCCTGTGTATTGCCGGGCGTTACGGTATGAGCGATCTTTTCTCCGACCCGGCCTCGCCGTGTATTCATTGTCGGGTAGGCAAGGTCGATGCTGTCGCCGGGGTGTGCGAGCTGAAAGCCGGATTTTGTATCTACCTTGATAGGCAGTGCTACATCGTAGAGTCCGGTTTTTCCTCCGAAGCCTCCGGCATTGCTTGTGAGAGTAATGCCGACTCCCTCGTCCGAGTAGACCCGATTGCCCTCTGTGCCTCCAAGGAGTTGGATAAGAGACGCTGCATTTGCGTCTGTGAAAGAAAGTATTTCTCCGGCACATCTTTCTCTAAGATATCCGACAATATACACGCGCTTTCGGGATTGGGGGACACCGAAATCCTTGCTGTTAAGGATTTGCCATGCGACATCGTACCCCAGCTCATCCAGCGCACCGAGAATGGTCGCAAAAGTCCGGCCTTTGTCATGCGACAGCAAGCCGGGAACATTTTCAAGCAGCAGAAAAGGTGGTCTTTTAACGGCGGCAATTCTGGCGATCTCAAAAAAGAGAGTGCCTCTTGTGTCATCTTGGAATCCTCTGCGGAGCCCTGCGATACTGAAGGACTGACAGGGAAAACCGCCGCAAATAAGGTCGATATCCGGCAGGGTGTATGGATCAATGGCTCTTGCGTCTGCAAAATATATTTCTCCTTCCGTAGGGTATATGGCGTCATACGCCTGCTTTGCGTATTTGTCTATCTCGCAGTAGCCGACGCACTCAAAGCCGCCGAGCCGTTCAAGCCCCGACCGAAAGCCGCCGATGCCTGCGAACATATCCAAAAATCTAATTGGCATAGGTCATCTGACCGATACCGTTGTTTTTCTGTTCCGCCTCGCTTTCCTTACATAGTCATACCGAAGCCCTCGGATTCGTCCTCATCCTCGGTTTCCTCATCGGCGCTGTTGTCGCCCTCACATTCGCCCGCAAAGCCGTTTTCTGCGGCTTCCTCGTCCGTTTCCTCGCAGGTATCCTCTGTGGGGCTTTCGGTGTCAATTTGGCTCTCACGCTCGGCCTGCTCTCGGTCGAGTTCGGTTTCAATAAGACCGAGAACGAATTCCTTCTGACTCATATTGTTGCGGTGCAGGTAGTCCTTGATTCTCTGAAACAGTTCCTCCGGCACCTGAAATGCCATCGTTCTCATATTGCCCATGTTATTTCCTTCTTTCTGCTGTATTTTCGGGTGGAGCTCATCGTCCACCGCAAGGGTAATAAACTCAGCCATCGTCATTCCTTCATGCCGTTCGAGGTATTCTCTGATTTCGGCATGGAGGTCGGCGTCGATTTTTACGGTGATGCCTTTCTTTTCATCCGCCATTGCGCTCGTTCCTTTCTATATAGTTTTTGATAATTTCCGCAAGCAGCTCCTCTGCAGACACTTCACGCTCGGTAGCTTCCCGAAGCAGCATATCTGCCTGCGGCTGCGGTATAAGAATATCGTGTTCCAATAGGCAACCTCCTACATTCCCATGACGGGGCCGTTGTCCTCGTCCATGTCCTCGCTGTCGGCCTGTTCCTCGGCAAGCTCCTCATCGGTGAGCTTGCGGAAGGAGTCCTCGCCGGGGATGATGCCGAGCTGCCTGCCGTTATCGAATTTGCAGTGGACGGTGGATGTATCATCCACAAACATTACAGTGCCGCGCATATCGTCCTCAACAGGTCGGGGATCGTCACCCATGTGCAGAAGTAGGATGCGCGTCCCTTTGGGATAGAGTTCTTTATATCGCTGTGCCTGTCTATGCAGACGGTCATATTCGTTCATTTCATTTACCTCCGTGTTTTCATTATAATTTCATTCCGCAATATTCCTCCGGCGGCCGTAAAAAGGAGAAGTCGACATCCTCGATGTTGTCACAATGTCCGGCAAGGAAATTTTCATCCCGTTCCATGCGCATCATCAGATATGCGACCTCCTCGGGAGTGGCGGTCACGGTTTCTTCGCCGCCGTACAAATAGGCTTCGGCGTGTACGCTGACCTCTGTTTCCGCATCGACATTTTCCATAAAGTCATCAAAGGCTGTCCAGCCGACGAGGTCGTCGTACTCTCTCGGTATTCCTCCGACCGTGAATTCCGCTTCGTCATAGCCTGCGGTTACGGTAACCGCAGAAAACAGCAAGGCCATATATTACATCCCTCCCATCTGCATTTCGTTTTGCTGCCGGTATTCGTCAAACTCGCTCTCGGTCATCATGGCGTAGTCATCGCCGCTGTTCCAGAACGAAACGAACAGTTCGCCGTCCATGGTATCAATGGGCTGCTGCTCGAAGCTTTCGCCGAGGCCGTCCGAACACTGTCCGGTAAGCCAGTCCCGGAGTGATTCTGTTTCCTCAGCGGTAAGAGTTTCTTTGAGGCTGCAATCTATCCGTCCGAACAGTCTGCCACCGTGCAGCTCCACCGACCACACAGCCGAGGTCAGCTTTTCACTCACACCGTCATCCTTGTTGTAGTAGGTTGCCATATCGTTTTCGTCATTGGCGGTGTATTTTTTTAATGCGTCGCTGATCTCATCAGTGCTGTCGGCAAGGTAGGAATCTCCGACCGTGAACATATCTCCGTCGCCCTCGTCAATATTCCCGACGAGCGGACAGAAGAACACAGCTTTTACGGGGCCGGCGTCCTGCGTCATCTCACGGACGGCGTTGATTACTTCATCCATTGAGCCGTACTGGTCGTAGAGGATATTCTGTTCCAGTTCCTCTTTGATGTCCTCGCTTGCCGCCCCAATAACAAGCGTCAGCATATTGGCATCTGCGATGGAGTTTTTTTCGTTCAGCGTAAGGAGCAGATGCCTACCGAAGTCGCTCTCGCTGAACAGCTTTACGCCGATGTCCTCGTCCTCATTGTCGGTCAGCGGGATCCGTTTCGGCGGCTGCATAATACCGATGGAGCGCAGCTTTTCATAAATGTCGTAAATGCTGTGGGGCAGTTCGAGAACAAGGGTGTTCTCTTTGTTGCGGATAATTGCGGTAATCATATTTACATTCCTCCCATTGTCATAGGCTCTTCCTGATATAAGATGTCGAGCAGGCTTGTGTCGGTGTCGTTATAAATAAAGCCGTCGCAAACAAATTTGCCGTAAAATTTATCCGAGATATATTCTCCGAATCCCTCATAGTCGAAATAATCTTCCATTTCAAGATCAAGAATATATCTGTCCTCGGTTTCGGTAAAAAATCTTCCCACCTCGGCATAGCTTGTTGCTCCCTCAATGAAGGTGAAGCACCCGATATTCCTTGCCAGCCTTGTAAGCTGCTCGGCGTCCTCGGCTTCGGCATATTCCGCCACCGACCACAGCTTTTTCAGATCCATATCCGCCGTATTAACGGCGCCGATAAGCCGGTTCAGCTCGTATACGCCTTCCTCGGCGGCGATCTCACGGAATCGCCCGAACCATTCGGGGCTGTCGGTATTGAAGTCCTCCAGCGTAATTTTCACCTCATCCGCTGTTGTGCCGAGCCTTGCAAACGCCTTGTCGATGGCTTCCTCCTCACAGGGAAAATACAGATATTCGGTTTTGCTGCCATACTCGGCCTTGGCAACGCAAAGCACCCCCGGATCATACAAATACGCTGGGAAGGTCTGTCCGTCATATGACCGTTGGAACGGCGTGTTTTCGTCCACGAACAGCATTCCGTGTTCGGTAAATATGCCATTGCCGGACTGTATCAGCTCCCGTCCGAGCTGCGCATATTTCGGGTCATCCTCATCGTGTGCCGGTATGCAGCCGTTGACCGTCAGCAGATACTCTCTGCCGATTTTGCCCATGTCACCGATATCCCGAATCAGCGGATAGCGATTGAGGTTGAAGCTCAGATTAATGAGGTCGGGCAAGGTATCGAAGCCCTCTAATTTCATCGCCTCGTAAAACTGATATTCCTCATCGCCGAAGAAACTGTCCATCCGTTTTCCGAGAAAGTTGACTTCATCGAGGTTAACGAATCGGTCTTGGAGGCAGCCGAGTTCATCGGGAAATATGACCTCGGACACATAGAGTTCAAGGGGTGTGACATCCTCGGCGTGGATTCTTTCGAGCGCCGCATTCATTTCCTTTTCGGTGCAGGGAAAGCGGAGGTCGGTCTGGCTGTTTCCGTATTTTATTTTCAGTTTAATCATGGCAAATCTCCTTGATGGCTGCGAGTCCGAAGCGGCGGATCGCCATAGCGTTGCAGATGGTGCGGAACAGCATAGGCGGAACAAGGTCGGCGTCCGACAGATCCGACACGGTAATATGCTTTGTCCCGAGCGCCAAATCCTTTGCCGCACAGTAGAGGGTGTAGGCTCGTTCGGTGCAATTATTGAGTTTAATGTTCTCAAAAAACACGCAGCCGTTATTTATATGGTGCTTGCAGCAGCTCCACAGCCTTTGATCGGCAGTGAGCAGATACAGTGCCGAAAGCAATGCGTAATTTGCTTTGTGAATGTTCTTGGCAGCAAGTGTAAATCTTGCCCGATGCTTTTCATTTATATATGTCATGGGCTTTTCCTCGCTTTCTATATATTCATTGAATCTCTTTCGGAAGGGCGGACAGCGTATCTGCCTCATGGTGGCTGTCAGTATCTCTGTGGAGGTAGCGGCGGTTGCCGTGATGAATAGCTGTGCTTCAGTAAAGCGGAAGCCCACGCCTCTCGGTGCAAAATTCGGAACGGTTATCATCAGCCGTTCCATGCGTCTATCATATGGATTATCTGAAAATATGGTCATTGTTTCTCTCCTTGCTGTGAAATAAAAAAAGCCCTCCGGTTTTTGTGTAACCGAAGGGCGATTGATAGTATTACATATTTTGTTGTGGTGCTGATTCCTGTTCAAAGGTCGGCGGCTCGGCTTCAAGAGAGGGGTATCCGTCCGTGAGCTTTTCTTGGAGCTTATCCAGCTGCCGTTCCTGCTCATAGGTCAGCGTTTCGCAGTTGCCTTTGGCAAAGTCCACACAGCGACAAAGGTCTGCCGATTCATTCTCACTGAACAGGCGGTCTTTGCTGACGAGACCGGAGCGCACGGCAAAGGCTTCCTTGACATATTCATAGTTCGGCGAGTAATCTCCCCAGAACACCGAATCACCGTCTGCGTTCTGCTTCCAGGTACAGAACATAAAGCCGTTTTTTTCGCTGTAGGTTGCCGCCAACACGGTATCTCCGAAGGCGGCAAGTTGTCTGTAATCGGAGACATCGGCAGCTTTCATCTGCGGTGCGTGTTCGTAGAGTCCGACATATTCTCGCACCGTAGAGATCTCATCCTGAATATCTGCAATTTTACTGCGGTATTCATCCGAGAGGTTTTGGTCGGCGTTGCTTAGAAATTGACCGTTGTATTTTATCCGGCAGAGGGGGATGCCGTCCGATGACACCTCCAGCCATTCGTTACCGTCCATCTTGGTGTCGTACCGAGCCCTGAGCCGTTTGGCTAATTCTTTCTGTAGCATATCTGTGATCTCCTTTTTTGAGGGTAATAAAAAAGGCAGATAGATTTTTGATTTCTATCTGCCTTGCGTATCATTATTCGGTTGTGTGAGAGTTCAAGACATCCAACAAAGGGAAAACATCATTTTTATATCTGTCAAAACGGTTCGCGGAAATTTTGCCGTATAAACGGTGAAAACCCCGATTTTATCGGGGTTTTCACGGGCTACATCTATTTTGTAGCCCTTTTATGGTACGGGTAACAGGACTTGAACATAAATTTTGCCGTTTTGCAACGTTTTGTAAAATGCCGTAATTCCGCATTATATAAGGGATTAAAGCTGTTTATCGTTTTGTATCGTTTAGCGATTTTTTGGGGATTATTTTATCGTATAATCCCCAAATAATCCCCAAAACAATCCCCAAATTAACCGCTTTTTTTGCGCCGATTATCGAGTACATTTGCGACCGCTTCGAGTGCTTCTGCGCGTGCTTTTTGGAAAGCGTGAGCGTAAATGTTTAACGTTGTTGTCGTTTTAGAGTGTCCGAGTGTCGACGCTACTGTCGTAATATCTGTGCCGCTGTTGATAAGTAAACTTGCATTCAGATGTCTGAAGCTGTGCAACGAAACGAGCGGTAAGTCGTTCTTTTCGGCGGTTCGTTTGTACCAGTTTGAAAACGTCGAAGAATTCATCGGAACAAATTTGTCGGTCGTGAATATTCTCGTTTCCTCGTTCCACAGAACGTCGCCGTATTCATATAGACTTCTCTGTTCGACTTGCAGTTTTTGAAGCGTGTCGATGACGTGTTCGGGTAATTTCAGAATGCGGTTACTCGATTTTGTTTTCGGCGTTGTGTCATAGTGTCCGAGAGCCTTGCTGTAATGCGCTGTGCGCTTGATTTGAACAATGTTCAACCGAAAATCTATGTCGTCCCATTGTAGACCCAAAACTTCGCCAGCACGAAAACCGCCGTAAAGCGCCAGCTTGAAAAACGCTTGATATTTCAGCGGTGCGGTTTCGAGAATGTCAAGAAAGCGGTCGGCTTCGTCAATCGAAAGCATTTTTCTGTCGGGTTCGGTTAACGTCGGCAGAGTGCAATGCTCACACGGATTATGAGCAATAACGCGTGTACGCACGGCATAATCGAAAACCGACGAAACAAAACTGATGTAATTTTTTACCGTTTTCGGCGATAAGCCTTGCGCCTTTTCGATTTTTTCAAAAACCGTTTCAGCGTCGCATTCAAGCAGTGCGGCGATTTTTTTTGCCGTTGTCAATAAAATCGGCTTGCCGTTTCCAAAATCTTTCAACGTTTGCTGGTTTGTGCCAACGTCGCGCGCAAGACGCTTTTGTGAATAGCCGTGTTGCTGTATCAAACTTCGAAAATCAGCCTTGCAAACGGCAACAGTTTTTTGCGCTTTGCGTTCTTTGCATAGAAACGCGATGAGTTTATCGATTTCGCGCGGTGTGACACGGTCGAGCCGCAAATGCCCGATTTGAGAATACACGCGCGGTTTTAACTGTTCGTAATACGCGAGCGTCGACGGTTTCAGCGTTCGGCTTGCAACGTCGTTGAGGTAGCTTTCAGCGAATGGTTGAAATTTGACAGAAGCAACGACCGCACCCTCGCTTTTGCAACGTTGTTCAAATTCTGCGACGGCGGCTTGTAACGCTTTTTCAAGCTGTTTCGGCGTAAGGTTCGGTTTAGACGGTTTCCACGTCATACTCTGTTTGATTTGTCGTGAGCCGTCCGCACTGTAACCACAACTCACTGTAATGCGGTAGCTGTCGCCGCGCCTTTCGACACTTGCCATAAAAAAATTCCTCCTTAATTTATATTAAATATAGTATATCACAAAATTGCACAAAATTCAACACTTATCAACGTAAAGAAGCAAAATCCAACTATTTTTTTGTGCAATTTGCACAAAATATATAAAAAGTATTAAAAAAGTATTATTTTAGTATTAAGGTATTTTTTCACAAATCCCATAACAAAGCCATTTGTAGCTATTATGCAAAATATGGTAAATAAGCCAAATAAAACAAGATGAAAAAATAAACAAATTCACGCAAAAATGCTGGATTTTGTAAGAAAACCGCTTGTAATTGTTTTGGGCTTGTGTTACAATAATTGTAGTGATGAGTGGTGGCTTCACTTTTAATGGGTCGCCATACTTCGCTATTTTGAGCAAAAAGTGAACGCTTGACGAGCCTTGAAATTCAAGACTGGTTTAGCGTTCTTTTTTTTAAAATTTGAAACGAAAGGAATTTTTAACGATGACAGCAAAAATTGAAACGGGTGAGCTCCCGAAAATGCTCACGATTAGAGAGGTTGCCAGCACAGGACTTTTACCCGAGCACGCATTGCGCCAGCTGGTGCGAGAGGGCAAAATTCCTTGTGTTTTCGCAGGTCGCAAGGCGTTGATTTGCTTTAGCAGACTGTGCGAAATGCTTGCGAGCGGCGAATTGAGGTGAGGGTGACGGAAAGCGGAACAATTACTAATGTCGGCTTCGATGAGAAAGCAATTAAAGCATTTTTACGCTCGGTTCAACCGCCAGTGCTCACGCCTGAAAGCCTGTCGGAATGGCTCGACAAAAACGGAATTTCAATCGGGTACGACGAAATCGCAAAAAATCTCGTCGTCGGCGGTATGTGGGACGAAAACCCCGAACAACTCGAAGCAAACTTGCCCGCCTTAATTTTTTCGAAAATTCAATGTGAGTTTCAGCGGTGCACGCTTCAAACGGTTCAGGCGTACATTTCGATTATCGCAAGCCGAAACGTTGTCAACCCAGCAAAAAACCTGATTGAGCCTGTCGAGTGGGACGGTGTGAGCCGACTGCCTGAAATTTTTGCGATACTCGGCATTTCGGGCGATGAGTTGAGTGAAACACTTGTAAAAAAATGGTTACTCCAGTGCGTGAGCTTGCTTTACAACAACGTCGGTTCGCCATTCGGTGCGGACGGCGTTCTCGTTCTCGTCGGTCGGCAAGGCGTCGGCAAGACTTGCTTTTTTCGTCGGCTTGCCGTTGAAAGCACTTTGTTCGGCGAGGGCAAGTGCCTAAGCTTCAATGACAAAGACACGCTTGTCCACGCTACAGGTTATTGGCTTACCGAACTCGGCGAGATTGAAGCCACGTTGAAAGGCGACCGAGAGCGTTTGAAGGCGTTTATAACGTCAACCGTTGACGAATACCGCCGTGCGTATGCAAGAGCCGCAACGAAGGCGCTACGACGCACCAGCTTTTGCGGTTCGGCAAACACCGCTGACTTTTTGACCGACCAAACAGGAAACCGCCGTTTTTGGACTGTGCCAGTTGAAAAAATCGACCTTGAACGGCTCAATAAGCTGGACGTTTTGCAATTGTGGGCAGAAGTTAAAACGTTTTCTGACGCAGACCGTCAAGCATTTCGACTAACGCCTGAAGAGCAAGAAGCCCTTTCAGCCCGTAACAGCAACCACACACAAATTTTACCAGCCGAAGCCGAATGCGCCGACCTACTCGCCGATGTCAGCTGTAGCGGTTATAAAGTCGAGTGGACGTTGCAGAGCGTTACCAGTTTTAAAGAGCGCAACCCAGCACTGAAAAATTACAGCGTCCGCACAATTTCGGCTGCTTTAGACAAAATCGGCGTTACAGCCAGCATTAAAAAAATCGACGGCAAAACTCAGCGAGTGCGACTTTTACCACGTCGGATTTACAACAACGTTTTTTGACCGTGAAAGGTTACGCAGTTACGCAACGGTTACGGATATTTTCACACCATCTGTAACCGTGCGAAACCGCACTGTTAAGCCATTTACAAGCATTCGGTTACAGAGTTACAGATAGCTTCTTAATGAGAACAAAAAAATAAAATATATAATATATAGGAAGTCGCCGTAACTTCTGTAACTACCGTAACCGTAACCGACTTTGAAAGCGAATATTTCGCACAACAAAGCCGATTGAGAGGGCTTCATATAGCGGTTACGCAAGAAATCCATCTGTAACCGAATCTGTAACCGAAACCGATTTGACTACGAAAGGAATGGTATTTAATGGAAAAATATCTCAAAATGTTAATTGACAAAATCGAACTCGAAAATCTCCGACTCCAGAACACGAACGACCGCTTGTGCCGTGAGTGCAACCGCCTGAAGCGTGAAAACGTAACGCTCCGAAACGCCGTTGCCGAATTTTTGGGCGATAAGGTGACCGCTTGCAAGCTTCTTGGCGAGCGGACGACAGAAAGCGAGGGCAGTGCCGTTGATAATTAAAAGCGAAACAAAAATTGCAACCCGAAAGGGTTGTGACATTTATTTACAGGAACTCAAGAACGACCGATATGCTACACATTGCGTGCAATATGCAGGAAATGGAAAATGTTTCAAATCGCTCGAAGAAGCCGAAGCCTACATTTTCAAACGCTGGCGCTTGGCAGTTAACGATGTTCGACCGAATGCGAAAGGGGGTGACTGATTTGCCGAAAATTGTAAGTGACGCAAAATTGCTCGAAACATTGCTTACTTATGGTAACGCAGAACGTGCCGCTCAAGCGCTCGGAATATCGAGGACGGCGATTTTCAAGCGACTGCAAAACGACGCTTTCAGAGCAGAGTACAATGCGGCTCAAACCGCTATTGTCAGTGCCGTTGCGCTTGAAATGACAGCGATTTTGAGCGACGCCGTAGGCACTTTGCACGATGTCGCAACAAACGACGTTGCAAGCGATACCGCCCGAATTTCAGCGTCTAACGCACTGTTACAGCACTGCGTTAGATACGTCGAAGTTGCAAGCATTATCCGCCGACTTGACGCACTCGAAGCGGCTAACAAACTTAACGAAAAAAACGAAAGGTAACTGAAAAATGACAATTAAAGGAAAAATTAGAAATTCAATCGAAAACGGCTACAACATTATGAGCCGTTACGAAGCCGAAGCGAAGCACATTTGCAATGTTTTCGGTGACTGCCGTGACGATGTTATTGCCGAAAAACTCAAAGAAGCCGCCGTTCGCAGAGATTTCGACTTGCTTCAGAACCGTAAGAGCCTTGCAAGCACTCTCGAGCGATTTAAAAACGCCGCAGTGGCTCACTGTGCTGTGAACGCCGACGATATTCCCGAAAAAACTTTTATGCTTTTGACAAGCGATATTCCGCTTGACGCAAGCGACCTCGAGATGAGTTTTGACACTGGTAACGCCGCAACGAAGCGGCTTGTCCTTAGACGTGCCGAGCGTGACGGCATTGCGCTTAACCGCAGTGTTTTTACGCCTGAGGACTATGTAAACGGTTGTTCAAGTATGCTGACATTTTATGACAGCGCACTTCAGCGTCCGCAGTGGGCTTCTCTTTGGTTGAGCGACCTCGACGCCGTTTGCCCGCCTTGCATCGCAGGAGCAACCGATGAGAATTTATAACCGACGGCTCGACGCACTTGAGGAAGCCGTTCGGAATGCTTCAGAATGCACCGCCGTCGCTCGAATGGTGCGGGACGGTAAACTATACGACGGAATTCCAGACAGCGAAAAAGACCTTTATTCGCAATACTGGAATATTCCGCGCGATGTGTTGGAAGCGGTCGAATTTGCCGTCAACGGTTCGCTCGATTTTCCGTTGCAGCTGAAGCCGAATGAACCGCTTGTAAAAATTGTAAATGAGGTTGAAAAACTTGTAACCGAGACATAAAAAAGAATGCGACTTGCCTTTATCGACAGGTCGCAATTTTTTTAAAAATTTTATCAATAATCCCCAAACAATCCCCAAAACAGACAAAACGCAAAAAATTAAACTTAACAAACCGCATAACAGAGCCATTTGTTAAGTTTAAATGTTGGTACGGGTAACAGGACTTGAACCTGCACGCTTTCGCACCAGAACCTAAATCTGGCGTGTCTGCCAATTCCACCATACCCGTATATAAAAACGACGCTGAAAAACTCAGCGTCGTGTGGCGGAAAGAGAGGGATTCGAACCCTCGAACGGGTATTAGCCGTTACACGATTTCCAATCGTGCGCCTTAGACCAGCTCAGCCATCTTTCCACGACTTTAATATTTTATCATATCCCCGAAGAATTGTCAAGAACTTTTTTCAAATGTTTTCTTATTCCTTCATGCGTTTGCTTTATTTTTTTTGAAAAATTGTGTCCAATCCTCTTGACAAACACAATATGTTGTGGTAAAATTGAGAAAACAACGAAATGTACTTACTGCTTTTATATACAGTAAATTGAAAGGAAGATTGTTATGGTAAAAGTAAATGTAAAAAACGGCACACTCGATCAGAAAGAGATCGACGCTTACGTTCAGTATGCTATCGAAGCTAACCCCGGAAAACTGGTCACCGAGCTTGATATAGACATTGACGGAGATTTTGCCAATCTCACATATCATTTCGGCGAGATACCCTTTGACCGCATACGCCGTATCACAGGTTACCTTGTAGGTACGCTTGACAGATTCAATAATGCGAAAAAGGCTGAGGTTGAAGACAGAGTAAAGCACAGCATAGCGCCCGATGTCGAAGATGATATTTATGTTACGGCTTGATTTGTCGGTGACAGTAAATTGACAGAATAAAAAACGTTATTCCGTCCATACTTTTATTGGAAAATGAAAGTATGGGCGGTGTTTTTTTTGTATTATAACAAGGTTGAAATAAGCGGTGTCAACACAGCGAAGCTGAAGGTCCTCAAGGAGTCGGAAAAAACCGAATTGCTAAGGCAAATGCGCAGCGGCGACCCGACAGCCAGAGAGAAGCTGATAAACGGCAATCTGCGTCTTGTTCTCAGCGTGATACAGCGTTTTTCGGGCAGAGGAGAAAACCCCGACGATCTTTTTCAGGTCGGATGTATCGGCCTGATGAAAGCTATCGACAATTTTTCAACTGATTTTAACGTCAGATTCAGCACTTATGCCGTGCCTATGATAATGGGCGAATTGCGGCGCTACCTGAGGGACTCAGGCTCAATCCGTGTCAGCCGTTCAATGCGTGATCTCGCTTATAAAGCTATGCAGGCAAGAGAAAAACTGACCAATGACAATTCTAAAGAGCCTACGATTGAGCAGATAGCCAAAGAAATAGACGCAAAACGTGAGGATGTGGTAATAGCACTTGAGGCTGTCAGTGACCCTATTTCGCTGTACGAACCGGTGTTTTCGGAGTCGGGTGATACCATATATATGATGGATCAGATAGGCGACAACAACGATGACAGAAACTGGCTCGATGAAATAGCATTGAAAGAGGCGATAATCGGGCTTGACGACAGAGAGAAGAATATTCTCAAGCTGCGTTTTTTCAGAGGCAAAACTCAGGTGGAAGTCGCACAGGAAATAGGGATTAGTCAGGCACAGGTATCACGGCTTGAAAAAGGCGCTCTGGGAAAAATAAAAAAAGCACTGTAGCAAAAACGTGTCAATCTGCGAAGGTTGACACGTTTTTCTTTCTTTGCCTTACTACAAATTGTCTTTTTTGTTGACAAAAAAATTGCACTGTACTATAATTAAATAATAGTTTGGATTGGTGATAAAACATTTAAGGCAGGGGAAAAGATGAGTAATATCCGTATTTTTGTATCGCACAGGATAGATATTGACAGTGAAACAGTAGACACTCCCGTTTATTTTCCGGTCAGATGCGGTGCGGTTTATGATGAAGAAGGCAACAATGAGATTCAGGGCGATGACACGGGCGATAATATTTCAAAGCTCCGTATGTCGTTTTGTGAGTTTACGGTTCAGTATTGGGCGTGGAAGAACGTTGATGCCGATTATTACGGACTCTGCCATTACCGTCGTTATCTTTCCTTTTCAGATAAGCACTATAAAAACACAGCCTTCAATATGGTGCGTGAGCTGAGGCTTACAGCACACGAAAAAAAGAAATATCATCTTGATGATACCAAAAAAATCAACAGCGTTGTTCAAAAATATGATATGATAATTCCCGTGGTTGCAAAAGCGTCCGAGATGAGTTATAACAGGGCGGAAGTCGAAACGCTTCGGGAAATGTGGGAAAGCTATAACGGAGTTTATTTTGAGCAGGGAATAATAGATAAGATGTTCTCCCTTATCAAAGAGCTTTCACCCGAATATTATAATTCCGCCTGCGAATATTTTTCCGGTGAATATCACAGAGCATTCAATTGCTACATAATGAAAAAAGAACTGTTTGTCCGTATGTGCGAGTTCCAGTTTCCTATAATGAACAGGATAATGGAAATCACCGATTGCAAAACTTATGAACGTGCTCCCGGATACATCGGGGAAATGCTTAACGGAATTTTTATACATTATATGCTGACGGTTGAAAACAGGTCGGCTAAGGAAACTCAGCTTGTGTTTTTTGTAAATACGAAAAAGATAAATTCCGCTAAGGAATATTACAGATACAGGATTCATGCCGTTGCCGATAAAGCAGTACGGAGCGTTGCCGACAAGATATTCCCGATGTACTCGCCACGACGTGAAAAGGTTAAAAAGCTGTTAAGACTAAAATAGCGCTTTAATAATTTAGCTAATGATTTAGTTAAAGAGGTGTGTGTTTTTAGCTGGTTTTTTGTAAAAAATTAACCAATTGAATCTGTTCGCATTGACAAAAATGCTTTTTGTGTTATAATTATTTTGATATTAGTATGAAAAATGCCCGAGTTTTGACATTTTTTAACATCATCAGGAAATGAAAGGATAAATAGCAATGAAAGTATTAGGAATAATTCCCGCAAGATACAAGTCGAGCCGTTTCCCAGGCAAGCCCCTTGCGGATATATGCGGAAAGCCGATGATATGGTGGGTATACAACAGAGCCATAAAAGCCGAAACTCTGACAGAGGTGTATGTTGCCACCGATGATGAACGCATTTACAATGCCTGCAAGGAAAACGACATTAATGTAATAATGACTTCCGATACTCACAAGACAGGAACAGACCGAATAGGTGAGGTCGCAAGAAAAATTCCTGCGGATTTATATGTCAATATACAGGGCGATGAGCCTATGATAGAGCCGGAAACAATAAACAAGGCAGTATATCCTTTCTTCGAAAATCCCGATTTGCAGATCACAAATCTTATGACTAAGATAAAGGATCCTGTTGATGTTGTTAACTTCACAGTGCCTAAAGTCATAACGAATGCCGACAATATAGGCGTATATCTTACCAGAAGCACCGCTCCTTATCCTAAGGGAAGCATAGACTACAGCTATTACAAGCAGGTGTGCGTATACGGCTTCAAGCCTGAGGCACTTCAGTTCTATTGCTCTTCTCCCAGAGGAAAAATAGAATCCATAGAGGATATTGAAATTCTCAGATTTATAGAAGCCGGCTACAGAGTTCAGTATATTGAGGTCGATTCCGAAACAGTAGCCGTTGATACACAGAACGATCTTGAAAAGGTCAACAGACTGATAGCAGCAAAGCTCGAACGGGAAAAGAATTAATTATTACAGGTGGGTATGAAAAAAATACGGATACTTGATTGCACTCTGCGTGACGGCGGATACATAAATAACTGGAAGTTCGGTTATGAAAACATAAAAGACACAGTACAGCGTCTTATACAGGCCGGTATTGATATAATAGAGGTTGGATATTTATCGTCAAAGGGAGATTTTTCTGCGGATGAGTCGCAGTATTCCTCGGTTGACGCTATAAAAAGAATCCTTCCTGCCGACAGGAAAAATACTCTGATTGCCGTAATGATAAACTGTGGGGATTATGATGCAGAGCTGTTGCCGCAGTATGACGGTACAGGACCCGACTGCATAAGGGTTTGCTTCCATAAGTCGCAGGCGTTGCAGGCGGTTGAGCTTTGCAGAAAAATCAAGGATAAGGGCTATAAGGTATATTTTCAGCCTATGGTAGCTCTCAGCTATTCCGATGCCGAGTACCTCGGTCTTATAGGCATGGCGAACAAATTCCGTCCGGACGGTTTTTATATCGTTGATTCGCACGGCTCCATGAAACAGAAGGATGTTGCACGTTTCTTTTATCTTATAGAGAATAATCTCGATAAGGAGATAGCTGTCGGATTCCATTCCCATAACAACCTTCAGCTTTCGTATTCAAACGCTCAGTATTTAACCGCTTTGCATACCGATCATAATCTGATAATAGACAGCAGTATTATGGGTATGGGCAGAGGTGCCGGAAACCTCAATACCGAGCTTTTTGTGGAATATCTGAACGAAACCGCAGGTGCCGATTACAGCACAGAGCCTATTCTCTGTTCTATCGACAACACCATAGCTCCTATTTATATGACTACGGCATGGGGTTATTCCTTATCGGGCTATTTGTCCGCAAAATACAGATGCCACCAGAATTATGCCAGATTCCTGAATAATAAGAATACGCTGACTTTTGAAGGGATGAATGCTATTTTCTCAAAAATAGAGCCTGAAAAGCGTGACAATTATGACCGAGAATATATAGATAAGCTGTATACCGCTCATATGTCTGCAGGCGGCGAAAAAACGCCCGAGGCTGATCTCAGCAGACTTTTTGAAGGACGTAATGTTGTTATTATCGCACCGGGCAGGACAACATCGGTAGAATCTGAAAGACAGAAGGTCTTTGATAAGGTCGAAGCCACCGATGCAATCGTGATTTCCGTAAACCACTGTCCCGAATGGATTAAATGCGATTATGTGTTTGTAAGCAATATAAGACGTTACGAAAAGCTAAGCGGAATAGAAACCGACAAGCTGATAATAACATCTAATATTAATGCACAAGCGGGCTACACAGTAGGATACGAGCCTTTGCTGTGTTCTATAGAAGCTGTCCGTGACAACGTTACACTTATGCTTATAGCGCTGCTTATAAAATCCGGAGCAAGTTCCGTTTATCTTGCCGGAGTTGACGGATATTCATTCAAGGACCGCAACTTTGCATATAGAGATATGGAAACGTATGAAGACGAGCAGGTAGCCAAAGAGCAGAACAGCGGTATATCAGCCGCAATCGCTCAGCTTTCACAGCGGATACCCGTTTCATTTATAACAAAATCACTTCTTGAAAGAGAGGAAAACCGTTCATAATGAAGGTAGTTTCTTTTGGAGAAATAATGCTCAGACTATCGCCAGACGGATATTACAAATTGTTTCAGAAGCCGGAGCTTAATACATCGTTTTGCGGTGCTGAAGCTAATGTAGCCGTTGCCCTCAGTAATTTCGGAGACGAGGCTGAATTTGTGACCGCACTTCCCGATAATGATATAGGCAGAGCGGCTTGCAGAGAGCTTATGAGATATGGCGTAAAGACGGATAATATAGTTTATACGGGCGACAGGCTCGGAATATTCTTTGCCGAGAAAGGCGCAAGCCAGCGTCCCTCAAAGGTGATATACGACAGAAAGAACAGTGCGATAGCATTGGCTGACTCTTCGTCGTTTGATTGGGAAAAGATATTTGACGGTGCGGATTGGTTTCATATTACGGGAATCACTCCGGCACTTTCCGACAGCCTTGCAAAAATTTCTGTCGACGCCGTAAAAGCCGCCAAAAAAGCGGGTCTTACCGTAAGTTGCGATATAAACTACAGAAGCAAGCTGTGGAGTGCAGAAAAGGCACGTCCCGTAATGACCGAAATAATGAAGTACGTTGATGTCTGCATAGGAAATGAAGAGGACGCTGAGATAGTGTTCGGAATAAAAGCAGGCACTACGGATGTCACAAAGGGACAGCTTGATACAGACGGCTATAAAAAGAGCCTTCAGACCGTTGCTGAAACATTCGGCTGTAAAATAGTTGCCTACTCACAGAGAAAGAGTTATTCCGCAAGCGATAACGGCTGGTCGGGAATCATTTATGATGATGAAAAAAAGCAGGTTTATACATCTGCACAATATGATATAAGAATTACAGACAGAATAGGCGGCGGCGATGCATTTGCGTCGGGGCTTATTTATGCTCTGCACAACAATATATCGCCGGCGAACGCTATTGAAACAGCTGCTGCGGCAGGCTGTCTTGATCAGACGCTTGAAGGCGATTTCTGTCTGTTCGGAATTAATGATGTGTTTGATCTTGCCGGTGGAAATTCGTCGGGAAGAGTAAAGAGATAAAAAGAAAGGAATTTAATTATCAATGAGTAGCGGTGAAAACAACAGCAAAAAAATCGCAATTTTCGTTTCACACAGAATCGATCTTAAAAGTATGGTGATTGACAATCCTTTATATGTACCCGTAAGATGCGGTGCGGCACTTGACGAGAACGATGAAGGCAACGCCATAATGGGCGATAACACAGGCGATAACATATCCGAGAAAAGAATTTCTTTTTGTGAGTACACAGTTCAGTATTGGGCGTGGAAAAATTATGATGCGGATTATTACGGACTTTGTCACTACAGAAGGTATCTTTCGTTTATGGATTCCTTTATGCCGGGCAATGACTACGATGTACGAATGGAAAACAACCTTTCGGTACGCACCGCAGAGTTATATCAGCTTTTCAATAAGTCAAAGATGGAGAAGGAGATCTCATCCTATGACGTTATTGTCGGCAAGGCTTTCGATACGACAAAGATCACCAGAGTACGTCCCAGAAACAGTGTAAAGGAGTTATGGTACGCATCAAGAAATCTTGTCGATCCTATAGCTATCGATACATTGATAAAGATAATAGAAGACAGACACCCCGAGCTTGTTGAATCTATGAATGAGTATTTTGCCTCAAAGTATTACAGAGGCTATAACTGCTTTGTAATGTCAAAGAAGATATTCAACGAATACAACAAGGTGCTTTTTGACATACTCTTTGAGTTTGATAAACAGTTTGACACCACCGGCTATGAGGGTAACAAGCTCAGAGCCACAGGCTATATGGGCGAGATTGTATACGGCGTTTATATGTGGTATCTTCAGCATCACACCGACTGCAAGTTCCTTGAGCGTCAGATTGTATATTTCAAGAACACCGAAGCAGATCCCGATGCAAATACCCTTGCACAGCGTACTCTGTCATACAAGAAACCCAACGATGACATCAAGATTTTCGTTTCGCACAGAATGGATCTTGACAGTGCCGTGATAGGTAACCGTATATTTGAAAACTATAAGTGTAATGCAGGCTCGGCAAGATGCTTCCTTAAAATGAACGGCGATGACACCGGCGACAATATCTCCGATCTTGCAAAGTATTTCTCGGAGCTGAGTGTTCAGTATTGGGCGTGGAAGAATGCCGATGTAAATTACTACGGCCTTTGCCACTACAGACGTTATCTTTCATTCAGCAATAAGAAGTTTGACCAATGCTCAAGAGGCTACATAATCGAAAATATGCTCAATGACGAGAGCGTAGAGAAGTACGGCCTTAAAGACTATGACGGTATGGCAAAGCAGATAAAGAAATACGATCTTATCACAGGCGGAAGCATGAATGTTGATGAGATGGATTTCCTTTTTGGCGGAAAACGTGCACATTGCATCAAGGATATATTCATGATTCAGGAGCATTTATTCGATAAAAGCGCACCTGAGCTTACACTTAAGCTGGTTGATGAGCTTTACCCCGAATATTCTAAGGCTGCCGAGGAATATATGGCTTCAAAGAAGTACTATGCGTACAACTGCTTTGTAATGTCAAAAGAACTGTTCAACCGCTTCTGTACATTTGAATTCGGCGTACTGTTCGAATTCATGAAAAGATTTGATTTGTCAAAATATCAGGGTACCAAAATGAGAACGCCCGGCTATATGTCTGAGGTTCTTTACGGTATCTTCATATACTGGGTATTAAAGCAGAGAAAGTACAAGGTAAAGGAAAATCAGCTTGTATTCTTCAGAGAAACCAATGCCGCAAAGTGCAAGGTTACTCCTGCAAAAACAGCGGCTACTCCCAAAAAGCCCAAAAAAGACGAAAGCGTTTTAAAGAAGATAATGAGAAACACCTTCCCTGCATATCGTGTTGCTTTACGCAACGAGGAAAGACTCGGCGCACTGGTTGCTTCTGTTAACGATCTTCAGAAAAAGTCTACAGAACACAGCGTGCTGCTTGCGAGAACCGTAAAGGTTTGTCAGAGCACTGCTCCTAAGAGCGTACAGGCAGCGGCCGCTAAGCCTCCTATCATCGCTACCAGTCTTCGCAAGGATATATGGGATGCAAAAACGCTCACTTCAAATATTAATCTCAATATTGCCTGCCTTGCAAATGAGATACACGAAACTCATAAGAAGTCATTCGGCGAGTTCAGAAATATCAATACCGGCAGAGATGTTGTTGTAATGGCATCAGGACCTTCAATGAAATACTACAAGCCCATTCCCGGTGCCGTACATATAGGTATGAACGCTTCATTCTTAAATCCTGATGTTGATATTGATTACTATTTTACCACCGATTACGAAAGCCGTGCTCCGTGGTTTGAAAAGCTGAAGGAATACGATTTTGTCAAGTTCTTCGGTCAGTATTCTACCGGTGAATACAGAGATAAATTCCAGGTATCAGAGAAGATCATCAGAGAGAATAACGGTAGAAGATTCTTCCAGGCGGCTCCCAGCGAGGATATACATATCAATATAGAATTCTATCCCCTTATGGCATTCTATTCAATTGCATTCCAGGCTATCCACTTTGCGCTCTTTACCAATGCGAAAAGAATTTATCTTGTTGGTTGCGACTGCACCAATGCAGGATATTTTGACGGTAGCAAGCAGAGATTGTCCGATCTTGTAGCAAAGACAAGTGTTCCACACTGGTTAGACGGCTACCGGAAGGTCAAGGCGTTTGTTGAACGCTTCTATCCGGATACAGAGATTATATCCGTTAATCCTATGGGTCTCAGAGGACTTTATTCAGACGTTTATACGGATGACTTCATAGCAGATCATCCTGAAATAGATAGCAGTAAAGTAACACGTCTTAACAGCACACAGGAGGAAAAATGAAAGTTGTAATACTCGCCGGAGGTTTCGGCACAAGAATAAGCGAAGAAAGCCAGTTCAAGCCCAAGCCCATGGTAGAACTCGGCGGTATGCCTATAATATGGCACATAATGAAGCTCTATTCAGCTTACGGCTTCAATGAATTCGTTATATGTGCAGGTTACAAACAGCACGTTATAAAGGAGTATTTTGCAGACTACTTCCTGCATACATCCGATATTACATTTGACTTCACAAGCGGCAAAAACGAGATGATTGTTCACCGCAACAGCTCGGAACACTGGAAGGTTACCGTAGTGGACACAGGTCTTAACACAATGACCGGTGGACGTGTAAAGCGTATAAAGGAGTATATCGGCAACGAGCCGTTTATGCTGACATACGGCGACGGCGTTTCCGATGTCAATATAGCCGAACTTGTCGAGTTCCATAAAAGTCACGGAAAGCTGGTAACAATGTCGGCTTACAACCCCGGACAGAGATTCGGTGTTCTTGACATTGATGAAAGCGGAAGAATAAATGAATTCCGTGAGAAGACATCCGGCGACGGAAGCCTTATCAATATCGGCTATATGGTATGTCAGCCCGAATTCATCGATTACATAGACGGCGACGAAACCGTTCTTGAAAAGAAGCCCCTTGAAACAGTAGCAAAGCTCGGTGAGCTTATGGCATATAAGCATACAGGCTTCTGGCAGTGCATGGATACTGTAAGAGAAAAAGAACAGCTTGAGAAAATGTGGAACAACAACAATGCTCCCTGGAAGATTTGGAAATAATGGGTAAATTATCCGATAAACTTGCGGGATTTTTCGGAAGATTATTTCCGATGTCACGCAACAAGACAATAAAGCTCAACAACGAGATAAGGCAGACAGAAAGCGAGCATTTTGCACAGCTTTGTGAAATGCTCGGTTTTCTTGAAAACAGCCTGAATACTTGCACGGATATATGCCGTGATAATGCGGAGCAGATAAAACTGTGCCGTCAATCGTTGCGTACATTGGAAGATAATCAGGTTAAATTCGGTGAGTCTACCGCATCAAAACTCAAAGAAATAAAACTTGATATTGAAAATCTGAAAAATCAAAATGAGTGTATCGGCGAAAAACTGAGTAACGAAATATCAGAGAAATCTGCCGGAATATCCGGTGAACTTATCGGCTGTATTTCACATCACACAGAGAAGATACTCGGTTGTATAACCGACTGCGACAAGCGTTCTTCCGATAGTGATAAGCACATTGTCGAACTTATTGAAAACGGCATATCTGAAAACAATAAGCACGCAGGAGAAATAAAAGCGTTCAACAACTCGCTTTCCGGTGATATTAAGTCGCTTTCCGACAGCGTTACCGCAGGCTTCGACAAGACCTCAAAGACGGGCGAATATGCAGATGTGTTTGACAACTTATCGGCAGATAACGAAAGCATTTCGGCTGATATTAAGTCGCTTTCGGATAGCGTAACCGCAGGCTTTGACAAGACCTCAAAGACGGGCGAATATGCGGATACACTTAACGGCTTATCGGCAGATAACGAAAGCATTTCGGCTGATATTAAATCACTTTCGGACAGCGTAACCGCAGGCTTTGACAAGGCCTCAAAGACAGGCGAATATGTGGCTGTGCTTGACGGCTTATCGGCAGATAACGAAAGCATTTCGGCTGATATTAAGTCGCTTTCCGACAGCGTAACTGCAGGCTTCGACAAGACTTCAAAGACGGGCGAATACGCACAGTCTTTGCTTGATGCAGAGAATACGGCAAATACGATCCGCCGTGAGATGAATCTGTTCAAAAGGCAGTCATATCTCAGAAAACTGTATTTTCATCCCGGTGAACGTGAAGCTCTGGCAAAATTGTTCAGTGACGCTATGAACAGAGAGGACAGCGCACAACGATTCAGCGCACTTATAAGCGGACTTGACAACGAGAGCAGAAACACCGTTTCCGATATAATTCATCGTATGGGAATGATAGCGGACGGCAACAAGTCCTTGCAGGATGTCTATACACAGCGTGAGCAGGAAGAATTTGTTCGTATGAATGATGAATTCAGTTCAAAGATAGTAAAGCTGAACGATAATCTTTATTATTACAACGGTTATTATCTCCCCGTTAACCAGTTTGACAGCAGCGTATTCTTCACAAGATACGGAATAGATAAGCTGACCACACTGGACAGTGTGAGAAATAAGCATATAATCGACGCAGGCGGATATGTCGGTGACACGGCGCTTCTGTTCTCGTCATATACAGATAAGAACATTCATGTATTTGAGGCCTCTCCCTCAAATATGGATATTATCCGTGAAACGATAAGGCTGAATCATCTTGACAATATAGTGCCTGTAAGCAAAGCACTGGGCGAGAAAAGCGGCACGGCAACATTCAGCCTGGGTGAGCGCAATTCCTGCAATTCCCTTGTTGAACGTCCCGGTTATAATTATCCGGATCATATCGAAGTTCCCGTTGTTACTCTTGATGATTATGTACGGGAAAACAATATCGAGGTCGGTCTTATAAAGGTGGACATTGAAGGAGGCGAGCAGCTGCTGCTCAGGGGCGCTGTCGAAACTATCCGCACACAGCACCCGATACTTCTTATCAGCATCTATCATTCGGCGAACGATTTCTTTGAAATCAAGCCTATGATAGAGAAAATGTGCGATAAATACACTTTCAGAATAGTTAAACCCGCTAATCCGGCTATTGCGCTTGAAACAATACTGTTAGCCGAGGTCAGAGATGAAAGCGGCGAAAATATTATTAATTCGTAAAGGAAAAATCAATATGGATATGTCATTTTACAAGGGTAAAACTGTACTGATAACAGGTCACACAGGCTTCAAGGGAAGCTGGATGTGCAAACTGCTTTCTATGGCAGGAGCAAAAGTTATCGGTTATTCCCTCACTCCCCCCACAACACCCTCTCTTTTTGAGCTTTCCGGAGTTGAGAAGGAAATAGTTTCGGTTATAGGCGATATAAGAGATCTTGCAAAGCTGAACGAAACAATGCAGAAGTATCGCCCCGAAATAGTAATTCACATGGCGGCACAGCCCATAGTAAGAGAAAGCTACGCAGAGCCTGTCTACACATACGAAACAAATGTTATGGGTACTGTAAATATATGCGAGGCTGTAAGGCTGTGCGACAGCGTAAAATCATTCGTAAACGTAACCACCGATAAGGTTTACAAGAACAACGAATGGGAGTGGGGATACCGTGAAAATGACGCACTTGACGGCTATGATCCTTATTCCAACTCAAAGAGCTGCTCGGAGCTTGTAACAAGCTCTTATATAAAGTCGTTCTTCTATAACCGTGACATTGCGGTTTCGACCTGCCGTGCAGGTAACGTTATCGGAGGCGGCGACTTTGCAAAGGACAGAATCATCCCCGATTGCGTAAGAGCAATGGAGGCTAAGCAGGAGATAACAGTAAGAAATCCTTATTCGACACGTCCCTATCAGCACGTTCTCGAGCCGGTCGTTACATATCTTGTACTTGCAATGAAGCAGTATGAGGACAAGAGCCTTGCCGGTAATTATAATATCGGTCCGGATGATTGCGACTGCGCCGCTACAGGCGAGCTTGTCGATCTGTTCTGTTCACACTGGGGCGACGGTGCTTCGTGGAAAAACGTTGCGGATAAGAACGCTCCCCACGAGGCAAATTTCCTCAAGCTTGATTGCTCAAGAATAAAGCATGTACTCGGATGGAGTCCCCGCTGGCATATTTCCGACGCTATCGAAAAGGTGACCGAGTGGAGCAAGGTATATCTTTCAGGCGGCGACATTAGCACCGTTATGGAAAAGCAGATAAACGAATATCTGGAGGTAAAGTAATGAAAAAAGCTCTTGTTACAGGTGCAAACGGCTTTGTCGGAAGTGCGCTTGTGCGTGAATTGGTAAAGAATAATGTTGAGGTAATCGCACTTGATCGTGACGGTTGCAATAACAACATACCCGAAAATGTAAGATTTGTGGCTCACGAGCTTTCCGAATCGTCAAAGCTCGCCGATATTATCCCTGACCGTGATATCGATGTATTCTATCACTTTGCGTGGGTAGGCTCGGCAGGCCCTGCGAGAGCAGACACCGCTTTACAGCTTAATAACGCTCAGTGGACGGTAGATTGTCTGCGTGTGGCAAAGGATATGGACTGCAAGAAGTTTGTATGTGCCGGCTCTATAATGGAGCATGAAACAATATCAGCCGCATTCAGACAGGGTAATAAGCCCGGTGCCGGCTACATATACGGAAGCGGTAAACTTGTTGCTCATACAATGTGCATGAGCGTTGCCGCACAGATAGGTATAGATCTTTGCTGGGCAAAGATAACCAACGCATACGGTGCAGGTGAGCTTTCACCACGTTTTGTAAATACGACCATCAGAAAGATTATAAACGATGAGCCTTTACAGTTCACAAGCGGTACACAGAATTATGACTTTGTATATATAGACGATGTTGCAAGAGCGTTCTATCTCATCGGAGAGAACGGCAAGCCTTTCTGCCACTATCTTATAGGCAGCTCGGATGCAAAGCCTCTCAGAGAATTTGTTCTTGAGATGAAGGCTGCACTGGCTCCCGACAAGGAGTTCGTGTTCGGAGATGTTCCGTTCACAGGTGTAAATATGCCGCTGTCGGATTTTGACTGTTCAATTACAGAAAAGGATACAGGCTTCAGAGCTACAATACCCTTCGGAGAAGGCGTTAAAAAAACAATGGATTGGATTAAGGAGCAGAAATGATACAGAAGTTTGAATTCAAGGAAACAGAGATTAAGGGACTTATAGAAGTAACTCCCTTCAATGCCGATGATATAAGAGGCTGTTTCACAAAGGATTACTCGAAGGAAGTGTTCGAGGCAAACGGCATAAAGCACGATCTTGCCGAGGTTTTCTATACGACAAGCTATAAGGGTGTTATCCGTGCACTTCATTTTCAGCGTGAGAAACAGCAGCCCAAGCTGGTACGTTGCATACACGGACACGTTTACGATGTAGTAGTCGATTTACGCAAGGACAGCCCCACGTTCAAGAAGTGGCTTGCATTTGAGCTTATCGGTGAAAAGCACAACGAAATACTCGTTCCCGCAGGTTGCGCTCACGGTTATCTTGTACTTGAGGACAGCATAGTATCCTACAAGTGCGGAGAAAAATTCTACGGCGAATATGATGACGGCATTATGTGGAACGATCCCGACATTGCAGTAGACTGGAAGCTTGACAGAGTAGGCGGAATTGATAAGGTTATACTTGCCGATAAGGACAAGAATCTGCAGACCTTTAAAGAATTCATGAGCAAGTACGGTGGCTTTTGATGAGCAGTTTTGATTTTGACACCCTTATAGTCGGCTGTGGACTTTCCGGAGCGGTAATCGCCCGTCATTTAGCGGAAAAAGGCGAGAAGGTCGAGATATGGGAACGAAGGGATCATATCGGCGGCAATATGTACGACCACGTTGACGATCACGGAATACTCGTACAGGATTACGGTCCGCACACATTCCACACGAAAGAGAAATATCTTTTTGATTATATGTGCCGCTATGAGCAGTGGTCTGATTACAAGCTGACCTGCGGTGCGGTATGGAACGATACATATACCCCCACCCCCTTCAACTTTACCACGATTGATAAGTTCTTTGATAAGCAAAAGGCAGAAACGCTCAAGGCCAAGCTGACTAAGGTTTACGACGGCAGACCGACCGCCACCGTGGTCGAAGTTCTCGAAAACGAGGACGATGATATAAGAGCATACGCTCAGTATCTTTTCGATAACGATTATGCACCATATACCGCTAAGCAGTGGGGCGTATCTCCCTCTGAGATTGACCCGTCTGTGCTTAAAAGAGTACCTCTGCGTTTTTCATATGACGAGGGATATTTCGATGACGCTTATCAGGTAATGCCGGTGCATTCATTCACGGAGTTCTTCAGAAATCTGCTGAACCACGAGAATATCACGGTCAGAACCGGTGTCGAGGCGCTTGAGCGGATTACCGTAAAGGATAATAAGCTGTATGTTGACGGTGAGCCTTATAATAACATTCTTGTATATACAGGTGCGCTGGATGAGCTTTTCAGCGAAAAATACGGCAGACTTCCTTACCGTTCACTGCGTTTTGAGTATAAGTATACCGACAAGGACAGCTTTCAGGACGCTCCTGTTGTCGCATATCCTCAGGAAAAGGGCTTTACCAGAATCACAGAGTACAAGAAAATTCCCGTCCAGAATGTAAAGGGCAGTACCTATGCGGTAGAATATCCTCTCCCGTATAAGTCGGGCGAAAAGCTTGAGCCGTATTATCCCGTTCTCACAAAGGAGAGCATGGAACAATATGAAAAGTACGAGGCTCTGGCATCGCAGATTGATAATCTTATCTGTTGCGGAAGACTTGCCGATTTCAGATATTACAATATGGATCAGGCGTTAAAACGTGCGCTTGAGCAATGTGATAAAATAGATAATATATAACGAACCGTCTGAGCTGTGGGCATTGACCCACAGCTTTATTTTTTACACTTATTGCAAAACACTTTCAGCCATGTTATACTGGAATAAAAGAGGTGAGCAGATGAAAAAAAGAATAGCAAGGTCGTCCGTTTTACATATAATATTGATAATAACCGCCATAGCCGCCGCAATGCTTTGCAGACAGCTTGACAGGATCGGTACTATGCAAATATTCGGCATTATCAGAAGTCTGATATATATTTTTATGTTTCTGATATGGGGAATCACCCTGAGAAACAGGATAGTGCAGATACAGGCAAAACGCTTTATGACATCTATAGCATGGCTTATTGTGTTCTGGGTAGCTATCCGTTCGGTGAAGTTCATCATAGCCCAGAGTCCGCTCGCTGTCAGAACGCTGTGGTATATGTATTATATCCCGATGATATTTATCCCTATGTTTGCACTGTTAGTCGCTCTTTCACTCGGAAAGCCCGAAAACTACCGCCTGCCCGGAGTTACATCCTTACTGTATGTCGCTTCTGTTCTGATGGTAATATTCGTGCTTACAAACGATCTGCATTGCCTTGTGTTCAGATTTCCGGGAGAAAGGGAAATGTGGAACGACAGAGATTACAGCTATGCAGGCGGATATTACATAGTGGCAGGATATATGCTTTTATGCACAATCGGCGCATTTGTGGCTTTAATATCCAAGTGCCGTATACCAAAGGCAAGAAAAACGTTTATTATGCCGTTACTGCCTGTTGTTGCAATGGTTATCTACACGTTGCTCTATGTGTCTGGAGAAATCACGGGCGGTACGTTCATTCACAGACTGGCAGGCGATATGACTATTACCGTAAGCCTTCTTACTGCGCTTTCTTTTGAATGCTGCATACAATGCGGACTTATCCGCTCAAACACTTATTATATACAGCTTTTGCGGCCGTGTACAGTTCCTGCTTTGATTACCGACAATGATTACAATATACTCCTCTCGTCCGATTGTGCCGAAAAGATAGACCGTGAAATAATGCAGATGGCAAAGTCCTCTCCCGTAATGCTCAGCAACGGAAAACGTCTTTCCTCCGCAAAGATAAAAGGAGGCTATGTCTTGTGGCTGGACGATCTTTCCGAGCTTATTGAGGTAAACGACAAGCTGGCGGAGGCTAAGGACGATCTTAAGGATGATTATGATCTGATTTGCGAGGAATACGATCTCAGAAACAGAGAGGCTCACATACTTGAGCGTGACAGGATATATGACAGGATCAGCCGTGAAACGTCAGGTCAGATAGCTGTATTGAACAGCCTTACAGACCGCTTTGAGATGTCGGAGGATGAAGATGAGCGCAGAAAGCTATTGGGTAAGATGGTGGTAATCGGCGCTTATCTAAAGCGCAGGAACAATCTCATATTCATATCGGAAAGAAGCAGTATGATAAGTGAAAAAGAGTTGTATCTTGCATTCCTTGAGCTTACGGATAATCTTGAGCTGTACGGCGTGACCTGCGGACTAAATATCAGATTAAATAAGTCTGTGCCGGCTGTGGCGGTAATGGAAATGTTCGATACATTCGAAAAAATGATTGAGCTGTCACTGGATAATTTATCGGCTGTGAATATATCCGTGACGTTAAATGACGGTATATTCACAATGACGGTCACTGCTGAAAGCAGTACGGATTTTAATGTAATGAACGGTGATTTTGTAACGGCGGTATGTGATGATGACGGCGAATGGCAGATTGTATACAGAAGGGAGGCTGGAAGATGCAAGGCTTAGGCAGACGTTATCTGTTACGCAGGACGGTAAAAGACGCATTTGATAATCTCCCATCGGGTATATGTTTTTTCGACAGCAACGGAATAGCGGTCCTGTGCAACAGGCAAATGGACAGGCTGATATATGAATTGAAAGGCTTTGATGTACAGTGCCTCAGCGAACTGCAGGATATATTTTCGGAGCATAACAGCGGCTCGGTCGTACTTGTAAAGGGAAAAGCGTGGCGCTTCAGGCTTGATGTGATTTCGCTGAACGGCATCGGTTACTATACGCAGGTAACAGCAACAGATGTTGACGAGTTGTACAGACGTCAGCTTCAGCTTGAAGAAAGCAGCAGAAAGCTTGAGCGTGCCGGCAGACGAATGCGAAAGCTGACAGAGAATATAAGAACGGTTATCCGTGAAGAAGAAATACTCAGTATGAAGATTCGTGTACACGACGATATAGGCAGGAGCGTAATTGCGACCCGTAATCTGCTGTCAAATAACAGACCGACAAGCGAGCTTGACCTTACAGCGTGGAAGAATGCTGTAAGACTTCTTATGAGGGACAACGAAAAAAGCTACGGAGCAAACAGCTATGATATATCCGGTCAGCTAAAGGAAACATCGTCTGTTCTCGGAATTGAAATAAACGTTGAAGGAGATATTCCCGACCCGTTTTATTACAAAATATTCATAACGGCTGTCAGAGAGTGCGCAACGAATGCTGTACGTCACGCAGGGGCGACAAAATTGAACGTTAAATGCAGTAAAAGCGGCGGCAGACAATGGGTAGCCCTGTCCAATGACGGAAAAGCACCGGTCAGCACCGTCACTGAAGGCGGCGGCCTTTCGTCACTGCACGACAGAGTAGAAAAAAGCGGCGGAACTATGAGCATTAATTCATATCCGTATTTCGAGCTTGTAATTTCATTTCCGCTCAACAAGGAGGTAACACTATGACACAGGTACTGATTGTAGAAGACCAGAAAATGATAAGGGAAAGCCTTGAAAATCTTGTAGCACAGGCAGATGATCTTTCTCCGGCAGGCTCGCTTTCTTGTGCGGCGCTTGCCGAGCAATACTGTATGCGTGGTAATATCGACCTGATATTAATGGATGTATGTACGGAAAATGATGAGAGCGGATTTGTCGCTGCGGAAAAAATAAAAAAACGCTTCCCCTCGATAAAAATTATCATCATAACCTCAATGCTTGATTACAGCTATCTTGATAAGGCGAGAAAAGCAGGTGCAGAGAGCATCTGGTTCAAGGATGTAAGCGCAGAGGAGTTACTCAGCGTTATAAAGAGGACGATAGACGGAGAAAGCGTATATCCCGATAAAATGCCCGAAATACCTGTAGGAAACGCTACCAGCTATGAGTTTTCCGATGCGGAAATCAGAGTTCTGCGACTGCTGGTCGAAGGTATGACGTATAAGGAGATGGCACAGGAGCTTTGTGTTACTCCCGATTGTGTAAAGGCACACGTCAGCAGTATGCTTTCTAAAACCGGTTATTCATCAAAAACAAAGCTCGCCGCAGTTGTTACATCAAAAAAACTGATTGTTAACGGATTTTGACAGAAATTTCTTGCATTTACTTTTATTTTACCCATTTGGGTAATGGCTTAAATGGAATGGTATGGTATAATAACCTCAGACAGATAAACCGCATAAGCGGATTATCCCGTGCAAAAGCACGGTAGGCGGTTACCCGCCTGTCTGAGGACATTTTATCATCAAACTCTTTTGCCGATTTCACGCTATACCTTAGTTTATCTGATTATGACGGAGAATTATTATGTATCACTCATTGAGCTTTGAGGATTACTGCAACGGAATGGTTCGTGAAGAAAATAAATCAGACGGTACCGTAAAAGTATCCGGCTTATCCGCTGTACACAGCGCTATGTCAAGCCGCAATTGCTATTCTTTTTCGCTGTATCACGCAAAGAACGGTAAATATGTCATGGACGCATTCTGTAATTGTGCTGACGGCTTCGAAACAAAGCGGATAGATATGGGATATACCGCAATAGAAGACGAAGACGCTTTAGCAGTGCTACGTCTTGCGGATACAAAGGGGCTTATAAAAAGAATAGAGGAATACAAAACCCGGAATAACAGTTGTCCTGCAGGTATGCAGCCGCACGACAAACCGGTAAGAAGTTGCTTGTTATATTATTCGGACGGTTCAGTAAAGAGTGCGCCTTTTGAGATTGACGATGAGATAAAGAGTGCTTTTATAAAGCTGGCTGAGAAATACACTAAAGGCGAGGTCTGTACGCAGAAATGATTTGAAAAGGGGAGTGAACATATGGGCTTTTTCGAAAAAATGAAAAAATACAATTATAATGATGTAATTGAGATCTATGCGTCCTGCGGTCATATGTGTTACACCTTTAGCTATAACTTCGATCTTATTAAAAGCGGCGATAAATGGCTGTTCAGCTGTAATTGCTCGGTAAGCGACAAAGAAGAAAGAGTCAAATCGGATAACCGTGAGATAACGCAGGAAGAAGCCGAAAATGTAATCAAAGCGGCTAAGGAAAGTGATCTTGCGGATAAAATCAAGAAACACCGACCAAGACCGTTAAGCCGTGTGGTTTTTGTATGCGATGAAACGATGTATTCGAGCAGCCTGAAGTTTGCAGACGGCACTAATCTTAATGCAAATTGTAAGGTAAGCGAAAACGTAAAGGATTTGTTTTACGCACTGGCAGAAAAGTACGGCGAGGAAGAGGATTCCTGAGCGGAGCAGTAATAGCCCCATACAGCCGCATTGATAAATGATATTACGATAGGAAACATAAATTAATTACCCGGTAAAAAGCTAATCAGCTTAAATACAGATGATACAGGAGGAACACAATGGGACTTTTTGACAAACTTAAAAACACAGCGGCAAGCGCTGTAGGAGGTGCGGTAAATAACGCCGCAATGTCTATAGGCAACAAGAGCGAAACATTTACATTCACAGCGCTTCCCGAAAGCCTTGCGCAGATGCAGGCACTGCCTGAGGCAAGCCTTGATTCGCCGTTCAAGACGGCTGCACTTACTGTGTGCGCACTGTGCGCCTATGCAGCAGACAAAAATATCGGTACTGAAATGCTCAACTGGCTGAGAGGTCCCCGTCCGCTCAACGGTACGGAAATATCGTTCCTTAACGACCGTTTCCGTGACGGAAAGACCTATATTCCGTTCTCATATTTTGAGGGAGCAACACCGGATAATGATTACACGCCTTCAGAGCCGTTCAGAATAACGGTACAAAGTACGCACGTTTCGGGTGAGGAACAGGGTTATATGAAGCTGTTCATTCCCTGTGGCGGCGCTGACAGCCCAAGACCCATAAAACTGCGTATGAAGGGCGACGGCAAATGGTTCTTATGGGAGCAGTACCTGCTTACAGGTATACGCACACCCAAATCCGCAGATCCCTGGGCATAAGCTTTAACGGCTTATGTTCGCATAAATCAGGAAAATTCAGAGTATGAAAGGATGAATAGTATGAATCTTATCGGAAAATGGAAAGTTAAAGAATTGCCGGTTTATCCCGAACCGAGTAAAATGATTTTCGTAGCGGTTGAAGACTTCCCAAAGTATATCACTGACGAGGATCTGCTTAACGATTATATGCAGCAGGCATCTTTTATTTACGAATTTTGCGAAGACGGCACGGTTGAAACAATGATGCCTATTCCGGAAGAAATGATGGAAAAGGCAAAGGAGCAGGGAGCAAAGATAAAGGATAACTACGGTGTGATTGACACTACCGTGTGGAAGGAAGAAGACGGTAAGATCTTCTATGATACAAAGATAAACGGTACCGTTATGGATGAGCCTGTTTCTTCATTCGCTGAAATAAAGGAAGCTGAGGACGGAACTATCCGTTTTAACGCAGGCTTCACAGTTTTAGAAAGAGTATAATCTCCTTGTTGATCCGGGGTTACCACCGTATGCTTAGGCATACGGTGGACTTTTTTGTAATTCTGTATTTTTGTCTTGCAATCTTCCCGATAAAGTGTTATAATCATACGTCGAGTGATTAAGAAAAGAAGGTTATTTTTTGGCAGAAAAAGCAAGATCCGTTTCTCCGGAATTTTTCGGAACAGAAAGCGTGTGGAAGATAATGCTCCGTATCGCTCCGCCTATAATGCTGGCTCAGCTGATACAGGCAATGTACAATATAATCGACAGCCTTTTTGTCGGACAGTATTCCGATGATGGACTTACCGCCCTGTCGGCTATCTATCCCGTTCAGCTTATTATAATAGCTCTTGCGGTCGGCACCGGGGTAGGAACCAATACGCTTATGGCAAAGCAGTATGCACTGAAAGATGAAAAAGGCGCCAGCCATACGGCAGGTGTCGGAACTGTTCTTGCTGTGATAATGTGGGCGCTGATTTCCGTAATATCAATAGTGTTTATGGGACCGTACGTTGCAATATCGGCTCAGTCGCCCGTTGCAATGCAGTACGCAAACGAGTACGGTATGATAGTAAGCATAGGAAGCATAGGACTTTTCCTTGAAGGAAACTGGACAAAGGTACTTCAGTCGGAAGGCAATATGAAGCTGCCGATGATTGCTCAGATTATCGGAGCGGTAACAAATATCGTTCTTGACCCGTTGCTGATTTTTACCGCAGGACTTGGGATAAAGGGTGCGGCAATAGCTACCGTTACAGGTCAGATAGCCGCCGCAGTTATCGTCGGTGTAAAAGGCGCACGAAAACCGCCCGAAATAAAGCGTATTCCGTGTATCGCCAAAAGTATATACAAGCTGGGCTATCCGTCAATATGTATGCAGGCTCTTTACACTGTCTACATAGCAATTCTGAACATTATCCTTGCGGGATTCTGCGATGAGGCTGTGACCGTGCTCGGACTTTACTATAAATTACAATCGTTCTTCTTCATACCGCTTCTGGGGTTGCAGACGTGCATCGTACCTGTACTCAGCTACAATTATACATCGGGAGATTACTTAAGGTGCAGAAGAATCTTTCGCAGCTCACTGATAATATCCGGCGTGTTTATGATACTCGGTGTGCTGTCCTTTGAGCTTATCCCCACTCAGCTTATTGGGCTGTTCACTCAGAGCGAAACGGTAAAAAGCATAGGTGCGGTTGGATTTCGCCTGATAGGAGCCAGCTTTATTCCTGCTGTATTTTCGTTTATGACGCCGGTTTTCTTTCAATCTATCGGTTATTCAAAGACCAGTACGTTCCTTTCCGTATTACGTCAGCTTATCTGTCTTGTGCCGTTATTCTGGATATTCTCTTTTATCGGACTTGATTACGCTTGGCTTGCATTCCCTTTGACAGAGATAATTACCGGATCTATCGGTATGGGGATGTACTATTACGCAATAAAGCGTTTCTGATTTTCTCCAGTAATATGAAGCAACAAGCCCCGTTCCGACTAAGAACGGGGCTTGTTTTACGTTTTGTTTATCAGAAGCTCAATGTTTCCTGCGGCTTTGTGAACGATGACAGGGTAGCGGTGGCATTTTTAAAGTAAAACACCTGCGTGTTGCCGTCATCAGCATCATACAGAGCTTTAAGCTCAGGGTAAGCGTCAAGCATCGAAACTCTTGCCGCACGGTCGTCGTCCTCGACAAGCTCCCCCTCGATTCTCAGCCAGTCGCCGTCAGCCATAGCGCATATCTCAACATTGGGATTTGCGGCTATCTGATGCGATACCGCCTTTTTCTTTCCTGTCTGGATATACAGCTTTCCGTTGTAGATGTGAGCCGTGCCGAAAGGTCTTACTCTCGGCTTGTCACCGTCTACGGTCGCAAGGTAATATGTACCTGCGGCTTTCAGAAATTTGCACACATCAAGTAAAGTTTTCATAGATATACCTCCTGAATTAAAACCCTTTCGGGATATTGCCGTTATCTTATAGCCGCCTTGAAAGCGTTATAGTTGCCTGCCTCACGCTCGGTATGAACATAGGCAACATGGATCTCGCCTATCAGGTTACCATCTTGAAACAATCCGAATATATCAATTTTTCCCTTGTTAATATCTCTTGTGTTTTCAGCAATCATTTCATCTGGGTCGTTATAATCAAAGAGTTTAAACAACAGCTTTATTTCATCTGTGTTTATTATTCTAACATTCATTATAAATTCTCCAAAGTTTCTATCATTTCCCGCCAATCCCTTACGCTCAAATATTCGAAGTCGGCATTGGCATTATTATTTGTATCGCTATAATAAACAGGAAAAATTCCTGCGTTATTTGCACCGACAACATCATTTGAGTAGCTATCCCCGCAATACCACACCTTGTCAGATGTCAATCCGGATTTCATCAATGCAATTTCAAATAGACGCTTATCGGGTTTTCTTATCATATAATCACAGGAGGATATTATAAATTCAAACCGATTGTTAGGGAGTAATCTGTCAAAACGCTCCTTTATTGCTTCGCCTGACCACGCATTGTTGCTGATTACCGCAGTACGAATACCTGCTTGATTAAGATAATCTATCATTTCATCTGCATAAGGCATAATTGCTCCTTGTGAAGCAGCAGTCCAAAAAATTATTTCGTGTTCCAAAGGCGTCAATGAAAATTTTATGCCCAAATGTTCGAATGCAAGGCGGTTTCCGACTCTTGCTGGAATGTCATATCCAAGAGTATTCCTTACACTTTCAATTTCTCCGAATATCTTATTTACTTCACTCTGAATGTCTTCAATCGTGCAATTGTTTGGATTTTTCACTATGTATTTCATAAGTTCGACGTTTCCTCTGTCAGAATTCCAATCAGGCTCGCAAAGCAAAGTATGTCCATAGTCAAAAATGATCATTTCGGGTTTTGTTATTTTCATTTGAAATCACCTCAGTATTATTTGATATAGTATTCCAACAGCTTCTCATCAATAGGAGCAATCGGCTCTTTATCCTTAATATCCTTGTAAAACGCCAACTTGACTATCTCAGCACGATCGTTTATTTGATGATAGATTTCTTCAATGGTCATATTTTCAAGGGTAACACCATACAGACCACCATATTCAATGCGTTCCTTGGAAGAAAAATAGTCTGGCATCATAAGAAATTTCATCAATCCAAGGTATTTAAAAGCAGCACCTTCAATTCCTAATTCTTCGTAGCACTCACGAATAATGCAATCTTTCGGTGTTTCGTCTTTATCAATACAGCCAGAGTACAAGCGCATAGCTTGTCATAGCACTTCCCAGTGCGGAAAGTGATTGAGTGAGCCAAAGCAGTATAAACTGCCCAAAGCTCTTACTTTCATTATTTTTATTCATAACCTTGCTACTTATATTTTATGATTTCAAAAAAGCAAGGTCAGCGGATAATGTATTAAGCTTTCTCCATGCGGTTATCCGCTAAGCCTTGCATGGAGCTAAGATGGCGCAGATTATCAATGTAACCACTCCTTAATAAAATTTAATTTTAATCAGAACTTGACAACTTCCTGCGGCTTTGTGAACGATGACAGGGTAGCGGTGGCATTTTTAAAGTAAAATACCTGCGTGTTGCCGTCATCCGCATCATACAGAGCCTTAAGCTCAGGGTAAGCGTCAAGCATCGAAACTCTTGCCGCACGGTCATCATCCTCGACAAGCTCCCCTTCAATTCTCAGCCAGTCGCCGTCTGCCATAGCGCATATCTCAACATTGGGATTTGCGGCTATCTGATGCGATACCGCCTTTTTCTTTCCTGTCTGGATATACAGCTTTCCGTTGTAGATGTGAGCCGTGCCGAAAGGTCTTACTCTCGGCTTGTCACCGTCTACGGTCGCAAGGTAATATGTACCTGCGGCTTTCAGAAATTTGCACACATCAAGTAAAGTTTTCATAGATATACCTCCTGAATTAAAACCCTTTCGGGATATTGCCGTTATCTTATTGCCGCCTTGAAAGCGTTATAGTTGCCTGTTTCACGCTCGGTATGGAATACAGCAAATTCGATAGCCTTGAAACAGCCTTTGAACGCCTGAAGCTGCTCTGCGAAAACCTTTGCCACAACTATCGGCGGATTTTTGAACGCACCGCAGCCGAAAGCGCCCAGTATCAGCGCCTCGTTGCCGTTTGCCGCCGCAATCTCGAATATCCTGCGTATCCTCGATGTCAGAAGCTGTGCAAGCTCTTTATCGTTTATATCAGCCCGTTTGTCGCCGGCTCCGGGATTCATACAGTTGCTCGGCTTATGTCGTAGATTCGGCGCGGCACAGGTGATTATGTTCACCTTCTGCCATTCGCTTTCGGGAAGCAGCTTCGGTACGTTTGTGTCGCTCTTTATCACATATACATCGGGGGTGTAGATGCAATCGTTGTTGTAGAGCGGATTTTCCGCTTGTCTGTGCGGAGTGTAGAAACAGCTCCACATATCGCCTGTGTTAAGGCAGGGGTACAGCGTCGAGCAACGGCAGATTGATTCTTCCTGCGCCGATGCACCGAGAGTAACACCGCCGCCGGGATTGCTCGCCGAGGCAAAGTTCAGTACGCAGGTCTTCATGCCTTGCTTCGTATACTCAACAGCCGCCTCAAGAGAGCGTTTTCCGCTTACCGTAACGGTCGGCGTGTATCCGGCGCACTGCGGCAGCTCCACCGTTTCGTCAGCCGCCGTAAACTTCTGGTTTGCAACCGAGTTGCTTACAGCCGCTTTAAGCGTGGGATTGCTCTTATAGTGCTTCATTGTGTCTTCAAATACTTCTATGTTGATTTCTCTTCTGTCTTTCATTTTATAGTTCCTTGCTTTTGGAATTATTTGTCGGTTGAGCCGAGCAAATCGGTCATAATGTCCGAGGGATCGTCGAAGCCGTCCATTCCGTCGAGCATTTTTTCGACTGTGGTCTTGTCCTTGTCGTCCTCGTATTCGCTCTTGTATTTTCTGGGCTTGTCATTGTCAAGGCGGCGCATAAGAATAGCCTGTTTATATAAGTCGGGCATCTCCTCGGCGAGCTTTTTCCTGTCTGTCATAGGCACCTTATCGCCGTTCATTATACGCATTGCTATCTTCAATAATTTACCGTAATCTGTAAATTTCTTCCCGCTTTTTTCGGCTTGTTTTTCCGCCTCACGCTGTTTCTCAAGCTGCTGAATTACGCTGTCGTACTCCTGCTGTTTTTGCTCCCTCAGTTGCTCAAGTCTTGTTTTTTCTTCGGCATGCTTATCCAAGTTCGCTGAAACTTTTTCTTTATTCTCTGATTTGTCGGAATCGGCTTTGTTGAGCGGTTTTTGCTGATTGGTCTTTATCTGTGACGGGGAGTAAATGCCGGTTTGTTTGAATGTTACGTTCATAAATTTCCTCCTGTTCCTGTGCGTTTCTGCTTACATATTTGTATAATTGTGGTAAATCATCACTTAAACCGCAAAATGTAGTTTTATGATGAAGAAAAAGGGCAGACTGTTACCTTGTCTGCCCCGATATTAAGTTTATAAATATGCGATAATATAAATATGAGAATTTTACAATAAGCCTCACATCGTGATATTATATAAAACAATTACTTGGAGAAGCTGTACTTATCCGAAAAATCGAAAGTAGCGAAATAATCCTCCGGAGTTTCTGCACGGCGGATGAGTTTGAACGAGCCGTCCTCTTTCAGAAGAACCTCTGCACTGCGGAGCTTGCCGTTGTAATTGTAGCCCATCGAGAAACCGTGTGCGCCTGTATCGTGGATATAGATTATATCGCCTATATCAATCTTAGGAAGCATACGGTCAACTGCGAACTTGTCGCAGTTCTCGCAAAGACCGCCTGTTATATCGTACTTGTGGTCGCAGGGCTGATTTTCCTTGCCCATAACCGTAATATGATGATATGCGCCGTAGATGGCAGGACGCATAAGGTTAGCGGCACAAGCGTCAAGACCGATATATTCCTTGTAGATGTGCTTTTCACGGATAGCCTTTGCAACAAGTGCGCCGTTGGGTGCAAGCATATATCTGCCAAGCTCTGTGAAGATAGCTACATCGCCCATACCTGCCGGAACGAGTATCTCTTCGTAAGCCTTGCGAACGCCCTCGCCGATAACCTTTATATCGTTTGCGGGCTGGTCGGGCTTATAAGGAACGCCTACACCGCCGGAAAGGTTGATGAAGCTTAACTGTACGCCTGTCTTTTCCTTTATCTCAACAGCCGTTCTGAACAGAATACCTGCGAGTACGGGGTAATACTCGTTTGTCAGCGTGTTGCTTGCAAGGAATGCGTGCATACCGAAACGCTTTGCGCCCTTTTCCTTAAGTATCTTGTATGCATCGATTATCTGCTCGTGGGTCATACCGTACTTTGCGTCCTTGGGGGTGTCCATTACGTTGCCCTTTTCGCTTGTCTTGAATTCACCGCCGGGATTGTAACGACAGCAGATGGTTTCGGGGATACCTGTCAGCTTGTCGAGTACATCTATGTGAGTGAAATCATCAAGGTTAATTATAGCGCCGAGCTTGTAAGCAAGCTTGAAATCCTCGTCGGGAGTAGCGTTTGAACTGAACATAATGTCGTGCTGTTTAGCGCCGACCTTATCGGACAGCATAAGCTCTGTATAGCTTGAGCAGTCAAAGCCGCAGCCCTCCTCCTTAAGTATCTCCATAAGGTAGGGGTTAGGTGTTGCCTTAACGGCGAAATACTCTCTGAAACCCTTGTTCCACGAGAATGCGTCATACAGCTTTCTTGCTGTTTCTCTTATTCCTTTTTCATCGTAAATGTGGAAAGGTGTGGGGATCTGCTTGATTATCTCCTCCAGCTTTTCCTTAGTGGTGAAAGGTACTTTGCTCATTTTTATGCCTCTTTCTTTTGTTTATATTCTGCCGTTCACGGCTTGGTTTATAGTTTGCTTTATTCAGACTCCGAGATACTTTGCAAGGAAGTCAACGGACATCTTTATCCACTGCTTGCAGTTATCAAGATAGAATGCCTCGTTCCAGCCTGTTACCTTATCGCAGGTCGAAAGTCCGTGCGGTCCGCAGTCGAACATATGCAGTTCAACGGGTACTTTATTAGACACGCACGCTTTAGCCATAACAAGACTGTTCTGTGCAGGAACGCAGTCATCGTTTGCGGTGCACCATAAGAATATTGGCGGTGTCTTGGGTGTTACACGGTTTTCGATAGACAGCTTTGACAGCTCATCTCTGGTAGCGTCCTTGCCGAGCAGTACGTCAAACGAGCCCTTGTGCGGATTTGTCGTTCCGCTGATAACAGGGTAGCTGAGTATCGCCGCATCGGGACGGATGTCCTCCGGCTTACAACCGAGCGCCTTGTATATCGACGGATCCTGCCACATTGTAGCGGTACAAGCGGCAAGGTGACCGCCTGCACTTGCTCCCCATACTGCGAGCTTGTTAGGATCTATGCCGAACTCCTCACATCTCTGACGGAGCTTCAGAATAGCGTAGGACGCATTGAGAAGCGGAGCAGGGTGTCTTGTGTTACAGCTGTATATAAGCACGAAAGCGTTATAGCCCTCGGCAAGATAGTGCATTGCAACAGGCTCTCCCTCTCTTGCAGAGCAGAATTCATATCCTCCGCCGGGAAGAATAAGTATACCCGGACGTTTTTCGCAGAAGGGAAGTCCTTCTACGTTATCAAGCATATATGCCTTTAAATAGACCGTTTTATCTTCGCTGAGGAAGTATGTCTTTATAGTCATACGGTAGTCCTTTCTTTATGTAAATATCCGCATTTAAGCGGGGATAGAGTTTCACACAATAATTGTACTACTTTTTTGTGGAAAAATCAAGTACCGCAACATAATAATTGCGGTACTGAGCTTGTATAAAAAGTCTTTTATTTGATGTACTTCTATTATATCATTCAGTTTAGTCTACGAAGGCAAGCTACCGATAGTTCTTTTTGTCGGATAGCACTTCTCGGGTTCGCTATTCGAGTAGGTACACTTGTCAATATTAACGTGGGAAAGAACCAAAATAATTAGGAAAACAACTGCTAAACAATTACAATCCCCACCAAAGTTTGCTCGGCTTGACCGAGCAACAGAAGCTTACCCTTTTAAATGTTAGAAGGTAACAGCGTAATGATGGTGCTAATGGAAAACAATCCCCACCGTCACGGCTTGGCAATATTAGTGATTTATAAAAGTCGGATTTCTAACTAATATACCGATAAATGCAGAACTTGTTGTAGTAGCCGTGCCACCTCCCCTTTTTCGAGGGGAGGCAAGGGTGATGGTGCTTGGCAAAGGATAGTGCGGTTTTGGAAGGGGTGGTAGTGTAAACCAATCCCTCAGTCTTGCGACAGATAAGGTTGAGAGAATATTAAAGAGGTTTGAATCACGAAGCAAGGCAATTTATGATAAGAAGTAGCCTTGTCGCAAGCCAGCTCCCTTTACTCAAGGGAGCCAAGTGTGATAGTGCAAGGATAGGGATAGTGCGAATGCAAAGCCAACAAAGCATTCATATGGCAAGGGTGTTGGTGATTTTCGAGGGATAGTGCGTTTTTTTGAAAGGTAAATGTCAGTGCAGTTGTACCGGTATACTCACAAAAATAATAACGCCTTGTCGGTACGGAAAGTGTTTTCGGCGGTGTCGGAGATACGTTTTACGGTACAGCTTTAATAACAATCAGTTTATCGCCAGTCTTAGTACCGCAACATAATAATTGCGGTACTGAGATTCGGTTATTTCACTGTATACTTGATAATATTGCTTATCGGCACATACTGACCCTTGACGTATGCCGAGAGATAAATTTCATAGCTGTGTCCCGACTCATTTCCGAAATAGCAATAGCTGAACTCGTTCTCTGCGTTTCTGTGGAGCATCTCCTTTCCGTCCTCATATACCATCCAGCCGAGGTTCGAATAACCTGTGACTTCGGGACGTGTGACGGTGTAGCTTTCATCTATCGTTATTGTAACGGGATCGTCTATTTTTATCTCGCTTTTCTGCTGTTCGTTCCACGAAAGGAAATCGAATTTCTTGCCGTTTACCTCAACATCTGCGGTGCAGTTTTCTTTATCGCAGTTTGCCTCATAGCCGAGAAGTGAGCCTGCACTGCTTCCGTTTACCGTTCCGCTGACGTGGCAGTTTTGGTAATTTCCCATAATAGCCTGACCCGTGAGAACGCCGACATTGTCATCGCCTGTTACAATGGCATTTTCAATATCAAGATCGAACACACCGCATACCGTTCCCCAGCCGATAAAGCCTGCGTTGCTGTAGTCCGAATATATCTTCATATACGTTATCTTGTGATTTTCGCCGTATACACAAAATGAAAACGGATGGTCTGAATTGCCGCCTCCGCTCCAGCCCATAGGCGCCCATTTATAGTCATAAAGGTCAATATCTGCTGTAAGGACGAGCGAAATCTGACCCTGCTCTACAGGCTGAGTGTTTACATAGTAAACAAAGCTCGCAAGCTCCTGCGGCGTTCCTGCGGTAAAATATCCGTTTTGGACGCACTTGTCGATATGATCCTTATCCGTAAGGGATAATATGTCGCCGCATTCGGCATTGTTCAGCCAGTTATCGTTATCCGGATAGGCACTCAGCAAATCGGCTTTTTCTTTTTTCAGCTTCTGCATTTCCTTTGCTCTTTTTATCTCATCGCTGTTTTCACGGTAGAAGAGAATCTGCGGATAGCGGTCGCTGCTGTCTGCGAAAACGGCAAGTATATCGCTTCCGTACATAACGATACTGAACAAGGTATCATCGCCTGAATAAACATTTATAATATCGCTCTTGTATTTTGCGGATATGTCATAGGCCTTTCCCGAAAAGCTGTCGAATTTTTCGCCAAGCACCTCTTTAAAAGCGTTGCCTGTCACGGTGAGCGACTTTCCTGCAAAGAATGTGAGCGTTGTGTTCAGGTCATCGGGATCTACCCATACGCCGTTAATAGCAGAACCTGCATCAATCAGCTTATTATACTCATCGCTGTCTTTTTTTACCAGCGTGCAGGAAGAAACCATATCGCCGTAAGAAAAAATAAATATCAGTTTATCGTCGTCAAGCCTTGCGTATGTATCACTGCCGTCCGATTCGAATAACGAGTTGCGTAGCTTTACACCCTCAAGTCCGACGGTAATCTTATCGCCGGAGAAATCGTTTCCGAGCGATGTCAGAAAGGTGAATTTTCTGATTTCTACCGTTTGCGCATAGCCGTATTCGCACATTGACCAATCTCCCGAAGCGGCGGTCAGGAGATTTTCGCAAAGCTCTGCGCCTTTCTCGCTGTCGGCGTGGTATGCGGTATAATTCTTATCCTCGCAGGAAATGCTTATCGTATCTTTGTCCTGTGCCGTAATTTTAACGGATTTTCGGGTCTGCTCGTCTGTCTGCTCGTCAAATACCGCCGTCCTGCCGTTTTCTGAAAAGCTCGCCACAAAGCCGTTTTCATCGACCCATATACCTTTCAGGAATTCATCTTTATCCGATATTTCGCCTGACGGCACAGAGGTCACGGTGCGCAGGGAACTGTTCAAGCTGCCTGAGGCTGATGACGCTGAGCTGTTTTGTAAAGAGGTGTCGGAATTTGCTCTGTCTGCGGTGCAGGAGGACAGGAATACCGCTGTGATTAATGCTGTTGCTGTTATTGAAAATAAAAACCGATTCTTTCTCATATTGATTCCTTTCTGATATTTGCCTGATATTTACAGTAATGCAGTGCCTTGATTTCGTTAACTGCCGTGAAGCTTTTCTGTACATAATTTTACCATAAAATTATGATTATTACAATAGTGCAAGCAACATAAAAACGAAATTACAGTCTGTCGAAAAACCTATATATTTTTGAAAATGGGGTTTGGGGCATAGCCCCAAGCGGGGTGAGGGCGGCAGCCCCACACTCAGCCACGGCACGGATGCCGTGCGTGTATGCCCAAGGGCTTTGCAAGGACGCAAAGCCAACCAAGCATACACAGCCCTTCACCACGGGGAAGGGGTTTGGGGTTTCGGCAAGGATGCCGAGATAGAACGCCCAAAGGCTTTGCAGGACGCAAAGCCCACAAAGCGTTCTTATAGGGATAGAGAATTTGCTCTATTTTTATGAAAATAGACTTTTTCTACAAGCTGACGAAATTATTCATTTTGAAAATACGTTTACATATCAGCTTAAAAATTCCTGAAAAAAGCAATTTATTTCACTTAATTTATTAGCCTGCAAAAAATAAATAAATATTTTTCAAAACCCCCTTGACAGCCTGTTGGCATTGTGCTAAAATACCCAAAGCAAAATCGATTTTTCCGTGTAATATCGGCTTTGTAAAAAGAAAGAGAGCTTGTGCAAAGCGTTTATCGCAAGGCTTTGCACAAAAATGTGAAAACGATTACTGAATTTTGTCTGCCGTTAGGTAAATTTTTATCTTTATTTTGGCGGACAACAGGAAAGGTGTGGTGAAATGTTCCAGTTCAAATGGATGCTCGGAAAGATGAAGGGCTACCGTGCGGTGTATGCCGTTGCGCTGTGTCTGTCTGTAGTGATACAGTCATTCTTCCTTACAGGACCGATGATCGTAGAACAGATAATCAGTATATTTATATCTTCGCCCGACGCTTTAAAGAACATTGAAAATCAGCGTGATTTGCTGATATTGCTTTGCGTTGCGATGATTTTATTCGTATTCGTGCGTACCTGCCTTCAGTTCCTTGCAAAAACTCTGTATGAGATAGTATCGCAGGGAGTGCTGCAGAAGGTGCGAAACGAGCTTTTTGAGCGTATTCAGAATCAGGATATGCACTTCTTTGACACTCATACAAAGGGCGACCTTGTAACAAGGCTTACGGGCGACCTTGATATGATACGCCATTCTATCGCCTGGATAATAATGATGGTGGTTGAAAGCAGTGCGTTGTTCCTCTTTACAGTTATATATTTCTTTACGCTTGACTGGCTGATGACGCTTTTTATACTTGCGCTTACCCCGATACTGTTCATTGTGACCCGTATGTTCTCGAAAAGAGTAGGTCCTAAGTATGTGGTACTGCGTGAGAAGCTGTCAAGGCTTAACACAAAGGCGCAGGAGAATATTGCCGCAAACCGTGTCGTAAAGGCTTTTGCCCGTGAGGAATACGAAAAGGAAGATTTCGATAAGTACAACAGGGATTACTGCGAGCATAATCAGCAGGCGGCTATGGTATGGCTCACATTCCAGCCATACATAGAAACGCTTGCACAGGCACTCTGGGCCGTACAGATGCTTGTCGGCGGTATCTTCGTCATAAACGGCAGGATAACCATAGCTCAGTACACCGTATTCTCAGGGCTGTTATGGACAATAGCAAACGCTATGAGAAATATCGGTATGCTGATAAACGATTTACAGCGTTTCTTTGCAAGTATATCAAAGATAATAGATATATACTATGCACGTCCGCATATAGAGAATAATCATAACAGCAAGGAACGTCCCCGTCTTAACGGCGATATAGAGTTCAGGAACGTAACGGCAAAATTCGGAGATGTTACCGTGCTTCACGATATAAATCTTCATATCAGGCACGGAGAAACCGTTGTAATAATGGGCTCTACCGGTTCGGGAAAAACAACGCTGATGAACCTTATAGCGAGATTTTACGATGCGTCGGAGGGCGGAGTATATGTTGACGGAAAGAACGTCAAGGATTATGAGCCTGATGTACTTCGTGCGAATATCGGTATGACTACTCAGGAGGTATTGCTGTTCTCGGATACGGTTGACGGCAATATAGCATATGGCAAATCCGACCTGCCTTTTGAAGATGTAAAGAACTTTGCTCATCTTGCTTCGGCATATTTTATTGAGAAGATGCCCGAACAGTATGATACCATAATAGGCGAGAGGGGCGTAGGTCTGTCGGGCGGTCAGAAGCAGAGAATAGCCCTTGCAAGAGCTATGGCTATCCGTCCGCCGATACTGATACTTGACGATACCACCTCTGCGCTTGATATGGAAACAGAGGCGGAGATACAGGAAAACCTCAATAATCTTGACTTCGAGTGTACAAAGCTGATTATTGCTCAGCGTACATCCTCCGCAAGATATGCAGACAGGATCGTTATCCTTGAGGACGGCCGCATAAAGGAATGCGGTACGCACGATGAGCTGATGAAGCAGCGTGGATATTACTATGAAATATATAACCTCCAGAACGGTAATGAAGAGGAGGCGGTTTAAATGGCAAGAAATAAATTCGACGTTGACGAAAGACTTGAGACACCATTTGATTTCAAGCATTTCAAACGTGCAATGGTTTATGTAAAGCGTTATAAGTGGAAGATGATACTGGCACTTTCGCTGTCCGCAATATCGGCAATAGTTGCGCTTATCGGCCCTTTGCTTACAAAAGAGGCGGTCGATGTGGCGATACCCGACGGAAATATCCCTTATATAGTATTTTTGTCGATAGGCTTTTTGCTGTCTATAATTGTCAGCGTTGTACTCGGAAATATTCGTCAGCGTATTATGACAAAAGCCGGTCAGCTTATGATATACGATATAAGAAAAGACCTGTTTGCACACTTGCAGGAGCTTCCGTTCCAGTATTATGACGACAGACCGCAGGGTAAGATACTTGTTCGTGTCGTAAACTATGTAAATAATGTATCGGATATGCTGACAAACGGCATAATCAACTTCATTCTTGAAATATTCAACCTTATATTCATAACGATATTCATGTTCTCGGTTGACGCAAGGCTGGCGCTTGTTATATTTGCGGGCGTTCCCGTGTTCATCGTTGTGATGATAATACTGAAAAACAAGCAGAGAAGGGCGTGGCAGGGAGTTTCAAACAAGAACTCCAACCAGACGGCATATCTTGCGGAGAGCATTAACTGTATGCGTGTAACGCAGAGCTTTGCGAGGGAGAACGAAAACCTCGGCATATTCCGCAGACTGTCAACAGCCTACAGAAAAGCGTGGATGAAGGCAGTCACGGTAAACAACTTTGTCAGCTTCTCGGTAGACAATATAAGAGCGGTGGTCGATTCGGCACTGTACTTTGTCGGACTGCTCGTTATAGGCTATCCGGCGGTATCGCTCGGCTCGATACTTGCGATGAGCAACTATTCCTCACGCTTCTGGCAGCCGATAATCAATATCGCAAGCCTTTACAACAACTTTGTAAATGCGGTGGCTTATCTTGAGCGTATATTCGAAACAATGGACGAGCCTGTAGATGTAAAGGACGCTGAGGACGCTTATGAAATGCCTGATATTAAGGGCGAGGTGGAATACCGTGATGTTACGTTTGCGTATGAAGAGGGAAAGAACATCCTCGAAAATGTCAGCTTTACGGTAAAGCCCGGAGAAAGCATTGCGCTTGTAGGTCCTACGGGTGCAGGCAAGACTACTATTGTAAATCTGCTGTCACGTTTCTACGATCTTACGGGCGGTGCGGTGTACATAGACGGCAACGATATAAGTAAGGTCACGCTTCACTCGCTGCGTGAAAAGATGGGTATTATGATGCAGGACAGCTTCATATTCTCAGGCACTATAGATGATAATATCCGGTACGGCAAGCTGGACGCTACCGAGGAAGAAATAAGGGCGGCGGCAAAGACAGTATGTGCAGATGAATTTATCATGGGGCTTGAAAACGGATATAAGACCGAGATGTACGAGGGAGGCTCTCAGCTTTCGGGCGGTCAGCGTCAGCTTGTATCATTTGCGAGAACGCTTATATCAGATCCGAAGATACTGATTCTTGACGAGGCGACCTCATCTATCGACGCAAAGACCGAAAAGGAATTGCAGAAGGGACTTCAGGAGCTGTTGAAAGGCAGAACGAGCTTTATTATCGCTCACAGACTTTCAACAATCAAGAACTGCGACAAGATAATGTTCATCAGCAATAAGGGCATTACCGAAGCCGGCACGCACGATGAACTTATGGCGAAGAAGGGCGACTATTACAAGCTGTGTATGGCACAGAAGTAAAGAGTAAAGTGTAATGGTATATTGACTGCTGTAACTGACGGTTACAGCAGTTTTGTTTTGTCTATATTTACTAAATCTTCGGGTTTGCGGAGGAAAATATTCTGTTATCGGCTGAAAATACTGTCATTGCCATATAATTTTTATATTGCCGACTTGCTTTTCAACCATATTTGTGGTAAAATGTAATCGAAAAATGCGGATAGCCGTATTTGATTATTATAGGAAATATATCAATTCACATCTTGAAAGGACACATCATGGAAAATAACAACATGAATGAACAGCAGCCAAACTGGCAGCAGGCACTGAATGAATTCAGCGATCAGCCCCAGCAGCCTCAGCAGTATGCACAGCAGGCACAGCCCCAGCAGTATGCACAGCAGGCACAGCCCCAGCAGTATGCACAGCAGGCACAGCCCCAGTTCAATCAGCAGGCGCAGCCTCAGCAGTATGCGCAGCAGGCACAGCCTCAGTTCAATCAGCAGGCGCAGCCCCAGTTCAACCAGTATGCACAGCAGGGACAGTTTGCACAGGCTGACGGACAGTATATGCAGCAGGGTATGCCCCAGTTCAATCAGCAGGCACAGCCCCAGCAGTATGCGCAGCAGGGTCAGCCCCAGTTCAATCAGCAAGCACAGTCCCAGTTCAATCAGCAGGCGCAGTTTGCACAGGCTGACGGACAGTATATGCAACAGGGTATGCCGGCTTATGACGCAGGCAGCTTTGCGGTAGTTCCGCCTAAGAAGAAAAGCAGTGCGCTCAAGATAATTCTTATTGTACTTGCGGCTGTTATCGTAGTCGGCGGAATACCTCTTGCTTTATATTTTGCTGGAGTTTTCGGAAAGTCCGGCGGCGGATACGAAACTCTTGAAAAGAACTATTTTGCTGCAGCAGAGAAGAAAGCCGATGAAATTTTCGGCGGAGCAAAGAATTTAAAGACGGGTATCGAGCAGACCTTTACCATATCCGCATCTAAGGATGTGCTGGGCATTAATGCCGATGTTGCTCCTACCGTAATCAAGGCGACAAGCTATGCGGATACTTCTGCAGAAAAAGGCTCGGGTACAGCTTCACTCGGTGCCGGCAGTGATGAGTATCTTACGGTAAAATACTGGATGTCGGGAGATAAGCTGTATTTCACTGTTCCCGATCTTACCGAAAAGTACATAGTAATGGATGTAAAAGAGCTTGCTTCTTCAATGAAGGATATTTCTTCGGGCAGATCCGATATCGGCAATATACTTACTCTTTCGGATGCTACAGATGAAATGCCCTCGTCATCATCGGGATATGAGGATATTTTAAAGAGCATAGACGAAGAAACTATCAACAAGGCTATTGAGATTATAACAGACGCTTACTTCAAGAATTTCACCGCAACGGAGAATAAGTCGGATTCATTAAAGGTTTCGGACAGCACTGTAAACTGCACATCATACACAATTGATTTCACAGCCGAAAATATAATCGCTTTCTGCAAGGACGTACTTGATGCGGTTGAAAAGGAAAGCAAGATAATGGATGTACTTTCACAGCTCGGAATCGACAACGCTTCATTCCAGTATCTCAAGACGCTTGTAGACGATGCTACAAAGGATGCGACAGAGGATGAGCTCAAGTCTGTAATGGCTACAATGATCGTTTATGCCAAGGATAACAATATCATCGGCAGAAAGATAACAATTTCAGGCGAGATAGAAATCCTTCTCGTAACATACTCGGACAATGCACAGTTTGATTATTCGCTGACAGCGTCAATCTCAGGCGATACGCTGTACGCAGGTGCAAAGGGTACTGTAAACGGCAATAACTACACCGGTACTGGTTCTGTTACATTTAACGGCGAAACCGCCATCACGGCTGACTACTCATTTGACGCAACAAACGGCAACGGTACATATAATTTAAAGGTCACGACAGATGACAACGAGAACTTTGAGGTAAAGGTAAACGTTGCTATGGACGGCAACAACGGTACTTTTGACATTGCGGTTGCTTCAAATGGCACAGAAGTGCTTTCTATCAAGGCCGACAGCAAGGAAATAGCTTATGTTGACGAGGCACTTCCCGAAGTAAATGATTCAAATACGGTTGATATTAACGACAGTGCCGCTCTTGAACAGTTCAGCACAGAGATCTCGGCAAACATTCCTCAGCTCATTACAAAGATTCAGAATGTAAAGACCCCCGATATTGTTTGCTATGCGTTCAGCGAAATGATCGCCGCAGGAGGATCGTTTTAAGAATTGAAACCGCAGTAGGATAAAGCGGATATTAAACGCCTTTGCTTAAGCCTTTTGAAACTTAAGCGAAGGCGTTTTTCTGTTAAAATGTGCAAGATAAGCATCGCCGGAAGCTATCAGGAACAGCTATAGACGGTATTTTGATGTGATTATATCTGCGAGTTTTATATAACTGCTTTGTTCAATAAAAATTAACCGATTCACTGCTTTATATATTTTTGAATACTAAAACAATTCGGTTTAATTTATCATCGGCTTACAGTGCGTTTTTATTCCGGTGTTAATTATAATTTGTCCGTAATTTTGATAAATCGTATGCGTGATTAATAACAAATCACACTAATAATATTTAAACTGCTTCAATTGCTCTGATTTTCTTTATATTTTAAAAAATAAATGTGTTATTTCTATGAAAATGCAACGATTAATATTGACTTTTTTGTTGAGATGTGCAATAATATTAAACAAAGATAAGGAGGTAGTTATCTTATGATGGGAATTAAGGAAAACTTTAAAAGAGGCACACTCGAGATGCTCATTCTTCATCTCTTAAAGGGTGAGGAAATGTACGGCTATCAGCTGACTCAGGAAATCGGCAAGAGAAGCAACGGTACATTCAGAATCACTGAAGGCTCTATGTATCCTACGCTTTACAGACTTCTGGACAAGGAGCTTATTGCTGATCGTCTTGAACTTGTAGGCAGAAGACGTACTCGTGTTTATTATCACATTGAGCCTAAGGGTCTTGAGTATCTGGACAAGCTGGAGAAGGAATATGAGCTTACCAGCGCAGGTATTGATGCCATTATGAGTTATGTTCCTGAAGACGAAGAATAATTGATTCTTCGCTGAAAACGGCGGTGTACGTTAAGTGGTACACCGCCGTTTATCACATTCCGGCATATTATTAAGGAGAATGATATGTTAAGTTACAGTAAATATATAATAGACGCACACGCTCATATTTTTCCCGAAAAGATCGCACAGAAAGCGACAGACAACATCGGCAGTTTTTACGATCTGTATATGAACTTTGACGGTACGGCGGATATGCTTATAAAGCAGGGCGATGAGTGCGGCGTTTCAAAGTATGTTGTACAGTCGGTTGCCACAGTGCCGCACCAGGTAAAGAGAATCAATGATTTTATCGTGAAGTCGGTAGAAAAGTATCCGGATAAGTTGATAGGATTCGGTTCACTACACCCGGATATGAAAGGCATGGAAGAAGAAATCGACAGGCTTATTTCTCTCGGTCTTCACGGGATAAAGCTGCATCCGGACTTTCAGAAATTCGCTATAAACGATGAAAAGGCTTGCAGGCTGTATGATGCGGTAGGCGATAAGCTGCCGTTTCTTATTCATACAGGCGATAAGCGTTATAATTATTCAAACCCGTCACTTATGGCGGAAATAGCGAGAAAATATCCGCATACACGCTTTATTGCCGCTCATTTCGGCGGATGGTCGGAGTGGGAAAAGGCGGAGCGGGAGCTTGTTGGACTTGATAATATATGGGTAGATACCAGCAGTTCTTTCTATTCTATGACACCCGAAAAAGCCGCAGAGCTTATTACAAAGTTCGGTTGCGACAGGGTATTCTTCGGTACGGATTATCCTATGTGGAGAGCGGACAAGGATCTTGAGTTTCTTGATAGGATACCGCTCGGTGAAGATGTCAAGGAAAAGGTGCTGTGGAAGAATATAAATGATTTTCTGGGATTGGGGCTTTGCTGATGAACGTTGAAAAACCTCTTATATTCGTATCTCCGATAAAGAAAAAATCCGTAATCAAATCCGGCTATCACGGGTATTCTCATAAATGCGGAATATTACTGCTTGAAAAAGCGTTTTCTCATAACGGACTTGATTTTTCACAAAACGATATAGTAAAAGCCGAAAACGGAAAGCCGTATATCAAGGGCAATCCTGTATATTTCAGCATTTCACACTGTGACGGACTTGCTGTGACTGTTTTATCAAAGGCTCCTGTAGGGGTTGACTGCGAGAGCGTGCGCCGTGCAAGCGGTGCTGTTATGAAAAGGTGCTACGGAGACAGGGAAGCAAATCATATTCTGACTTCGGCGGACAGCGACAGGGTATTTTCACGGCTGTGGACGCTCAAAGAAAGCTATGCCAAAATGACAGGTGAAGGAGTAGGCTCTGATTTGAAGATGAAGTGCTTTGACGAGGAAAACGGCAGGACGCTTTTTGAAAGCGGTGCTGTGTTTTATCATTACGGCACACGTTTTAATAATGAAGATTACTATATAAGCGTCTGCGTCAAGACGGACGATAAAAAGTCGGCTGATATTATCAAAAAGGCAGATTTTGACATTGACAACGAACATATTTTGTTGTACAATGTATCAGACAACTGAAAAAAGCGAACGGGAGCTTGTTTGACAGGCTGAGAGGGAAATGGAATTTCCGACCGACAACTTGATTTGGGTAATGCCAACGTAAGTAAAACTGCGCATACGGTGGTGTTCCGTATGCGTTTTTTATTGCCCGAAAGGAGTTTATATATGAACATAACACCAAAGCAGATGCTTTTATATGCGGTAAGCGACAGAGCGTGGAGCAACAGTGACGAAGAATTTCTGTCACAGGCAAAGCAGGCGATAAAGAGCGGAGTTACAATATTCCAGCTTCGTGAAAAGCACACGGAATATGAACATTTCAGAGAGATCGCCCTTAAGCTGAAGCCGATATGTAAGCAGTACAATGTTCCGCTTATTATCAACGATAATGTAAAACTGGCAAAGGAAATTGACGCAGACGGTGTTCATCTGGGACAGGACGACCTTAACATAAAAGCCGCAAGAGAATATCTCGGAGCGGATAAGATAATAGGCGTATCCGCTCATAATGTAAAAGAGGCACTGGAGGCGGAAAACGGCGGTGCGGATTATCTCGGAAGCGGTGCGGCATTTGTGACCTCGACAAAGACGGACGCAGGTGCGATAGATCACAAGGTGCTGTCCGATGTTGCACATTCGGTAAAAATACCTGTGGTTGCGATAGGCGGCATAAATAAGGATAACATATCACAGCTTGAGGGGCTTGGTCTTGACGGAGTGGCGGTAGTGTCGGCAATTTTTGCGGCTGACGATATTTCGTCTGCTGTTATAGATTTAAAGGCTAAAGCCGAAAAAGTAGCGGAAAGTTCGATAAAATAAGAAAGGACCTGATATTATGAAAAAGATACTTACAATAGCCGGCTCGGACTGCAGCGGCGGTGCGGGAATACAGGCTGACATAAAGACAATAACGATGCACGGAATGTACGCAATGAGCGCAATCACGGCGCTTACGGCGCAGAATACAACCGGTGTATACGGTATTATGAACAGCTCGGCTGATTTTCTGAAGAATCAGATAGATTGCATATTTAACGATATTCGTCCCGACGCTGTTAAGATAGGTATGGTAAGTGATGTTGAAATAATCGAGGCGATAGCGCAAAAGCTGAAAGAATACAAGGCTGTGAATATAGTAGCCGATCCCGTAATGGTAGCGACAAGCGGCAGCCGTCTTATCAGCGAGGACGCTACAGACGCACTTATGACAAGGCTTCTTCCTCTTGCGGATATTATCACGCCGAATCTTGCGGAGGCTGAGGTGCTGACCGGTATGAAGATAACCACAAGAGAAGAAATGGAAAAGGCGGCAAAGGTGCTTTCCGATAAGCTCCCTTCAACCGTCGGAATAGTAATAAAGGGCGGTCATCTTGACGATACAGCCGACGATCTGCTTTATGTCGGCGGTGAAAATCACTGGATAAACGGCAAGCGCATAGATAATCCGAATACGCACGGCACAGGCTGTACATTCTCATCTGCCATAGCCTGCAACCTTGCTTTAACGTCAGACAAGGTACAGGCTGTCACAAACGCAAAGGAATATCTTGCGGGAGCAATCGCCGCAAAGCTGGATTTAGGCAAGGGCAGTGGCCCGCTTATGCACAACTATAAGATAGTCGAAAAGGATATATAAGATGTCCTTTGTTGAGTTTAACAATGTCACCTTCGGCTATAAGGAGGACGATTATCTTCTGCTTGAGGATCTGTCGTTTTCGGCTGAAAAGAATGATATAATTACCGTTATCGGTGCGTCCGGCTGTGGAAAAAGCACGCTGTTCCGTCTTATGACCTGTCTTGAAACGGAATATAAGGGCAGTATCACGATAAACGGGAAAACACCGAAAGAGGCGACCGGCACGGCGGCATTCATGCCGCAGAAGGATCTGCTTATGCCGTGGCGGAACATACTTAAGAATGTGACCTTGCCGCTTGAGGCACTGCCTATGTCAAAGGCCGAACGTATCTCGCAGGCAAAAGAGGCAATAGAAAAAGTGGGGCTGTCGGGTTGTGAGAATAAACATCCGTCAGAACTTTCGGGCGGTATGCGTCAGAGGGTATCGTTTGCAAGAACGCTTGTACAGCTGTGGCACGGCAGAGAGCTTATGCTGCTTGACGAGCCGTTCTCGGCACTGGATTCGCTTACAAGAATCTCTATGCAGGACTGGCTTATCGGGCAGGTAAAGGGACTTGATGCCACAGTTATGATGGTAACGCACGATGTCGAGGAAGCTATGCTTGTAGGCAATAAGATCTTTCTGCTCAGCGGCAGACCCGTAAAGCAGATAAAGGTCATTGATGTAAGTCATATCACCTGTCGTGAGGATCTGTATACCCCGTCATCTGTCGAACTTAAAAACGAACTTGTCAGGGCATTCCTTACGGAAAAAGCAGAGAGGGGAGATAATATATGAAAAAACATCTTCCTGCAGTGCTTACCGGAATAGGTCTGCTTATATTATGGCAGGTCATTGCAATGTGCATAAATGCGGCGTACATTCTGCCGTCACCGACACAGATTGCAGTGAAAATATGGGAGCTTCGGGAGCCGCTGTTTACGGTACATACTCCTGCGACAATGCTTGTAACGCTTATCGGACTTCTTATTTCCGTGGTTCTCGGTGTTGGGCTTGCCGTTGTGATGGAGCGTTTTGAGTGTGTAGAAAGAGCGTTATATCCTGTAATCGTCACAACGCAGACGATACCGGTAACGGCGATAGCGCCGCTCTTTGTGCTGTGGCTCGGATACGGCATATGGAGCAAGGTGCTTGTTGCTGTGCTTATAACATTCTTCCCGATAACCATATCGGTACACGACGGACTTAAATCCGCAAAAAGAGAAAACGAGGAGCTGCTCAGGACTATGGGAATGAGCGGTACGGCGATATTTTTCAAGCTGAAATTTCCTGCCGCATTGCCGTCATTCTTTTCGGCGATAAAAATGGCGATACCGCTCAGCATTCTTGGAGCGGCAATGGGCGAATGGCTCGGTGCGCAGAGCGGACTGGGATATTTCAGTAAACGTATGATGACACAGCTTGACGGTGCGGGAGTATTTGCTCCGGTAGTTGTTCTTGCGGTGTGTGCAATGCTGGTTGTAGCTGTTATCAGTGCAATAGAAAGAAAACTAATAACATGGAGAAAGGAAATTTAACATGAAAAACAAAAGATTTACGGCGGTTGCCACAGCGGCGGCTATTATGCTGGGCGTGTGCGGCTGTGCAGGCAACACGGCTTCGTCTACGGTAGGAGGCAGTACCGATGTTTCTTCTGCAAGCAGTGAAGCAAAGGATCTCGAGGAGGTTTCTGTTGTACTGGACTGGTACCCCAACGGCTCGCACGTTTTCCTCTATGACGCTATAGAGGAGGGCTATTATGAGGAAGAAGGACTTAAGATAAAGGTTGAGTTCCCCTCAAACACGAATGACGCTATTTCAATGACCTCCGCAGGCAAGGCTGATATAGGATTTTACTATATGCACGATGTAATACAGGCTAATGCCAATCAGAATATTCCCGTTGTTTCTATCGGTGCGGCAGTACAGAATCCCGTAAATGTGCTTATGTCGCTCGGTGACAAGAACATAAAGACAGTAGCTGATTTAAAGGGCAAGAAGATAGGCTACGGCGGATCTGTACTCAATGAAGCGTTTGTAAAGACGATGCTTAAGAACGCAGGTCTTAAGGAGGACGATGCGGAGCTTATTGATGTCGGATTTGAGCTTATGTCTTCTATGACAACAGGACAGGTTGACGCTACAATCGGCGGATTTGTAAGCCACGAAGTACCTGAGCTTGAAAATCAGGGCTTTACCGTAAACTATATCAAGCCTACCGAAAACGGCGTGCCTGATTATACCGAGCTTGTATTCGTAACATCTAAGGAAAACGCAGAGAAGAACGCCGACAAGCTGACACGATTCCTCCGTGCGACAAAGAAGGGCTATGAGCATGTAAAGGCAAATCCTGAAAAGGGCGTTGAGAACCTGCTCAAGAATCAGAACACCGAAAACTTCCCGCTCAACAAGGACGTTGAAACAAAGAGCGTAGCTACTATCCTTTCTCTTGCTGAAAAGGACGGCGCACCTTTCTTATCACAGAGCGAAGAAACATGGACAAACAACATCAAGTGGATGCTTGACACAGGCGTTATCACTAAGTCTGTTGACGCTAAGGATATGATTGTAAAGCTCGTTGACTGATTATAATTTTATATTAAGCCGTCTGCATTACACAGGCGGCTTTTGCAATATAAACAAAAAAATCCTTAAAATTTGTGCATATATCCATATTTTACTTTATTTCATCTTTTCAGCGGACAAAACGTAGTTCTGAAATGTATAATTATAAAGCGTAAAAATACAAATTCGTTTTGTTCCGTCAGAATCTATGTATTTTTATCGTAAAAAATGGAGGTAAATATGAAAATTAAAAAAATTCTTCTCAGTACATTAGTTTTTGCCGTGGCAGCGATAGTGTGTGCGTTGACAGTTGGCGCTGAAAAAGCAGGTGATTATCAGATCTATGCTACAGGTGCCGATACCGCCGCAATAACTTCTTACAGCGGCACTGCAACAAGCGTTACAATACCGTCGAAACTCAACGGTTTTAAGGTTACTCAGATTGAACGCAACGCATTTCGTGGTAACACAAAGCTTACAAAGGTAACTATCCCCAATACCGTAACCGATATATCAGACGGTGCTTTCGGAGATTGCACCTCTCTCGAAACTGTCACTATCCCCGACAGCGTTAAGTCTATAGGTGCAGATGTTTTTGAAAATACGAAGATACTCAAAAAACAGAGCAAATCATCAACCAAGTATGTCGGAAAATGGCTTGTCGGTGCGAACACAGGCACTCTTACAGTCAAGAACGGTACTATAGGAATAGCTGACAGTGCCTGCCAGACAAACTATAATATAAAAACACTGAACCTTCCTTCAGGACTTAAATACATCGGTTCACTTTCCTTTGCATATTGTACGGGTTTGAGGAAGGCTAATATTCCTTCGTCAGTTGAGCGTATAGGAACATACGCATTCACCGGAACAGCTATCGTAAACAATCAGCTTGAAAGTGCGGACATTGCTTATATTGATAAATGGGTCGTTGACAGCTTCTATGAAATAAGCAATGCGAACATTACCGCAGGAACAGTCGGAATAGCCGATTCTGCTTTTGAATCTACTGAGCTTAGAACGGTTAAATTACCGTCTTCACTCAGAATAATAGGTATTAGCGCTTTCTCCGATACATACCTTACAACTGTTTCGATACCGGCAGGTGTTACTACTATAGGCACAGGAGCTTTTTCACAGAGCGATTATCTGAAATCGGTCACTGTAGCGGATTCCAATAAGAATTACTCATCTCAGAACGGTGTTCTGTACAATAAGAATAAAACTGTGATTATGCAGTATCCACCCGCAAAAACCGATAAGACGTTCTCAATTCCTTCTACAGTTACGGTAATAGACAGCGTTGCTTTTACAGACGCTAAAAAACTTACATCTGTGACTTTCCCTTCTTCGCTTAAATCTTTAGGCGAAGGTGCTTTCGGAAGAGCGTCGGCTCTGACTTCAGTAAAGTTCGGGGCAAATGTGAAATATATCGGTGCGTTTGCGTTTATTGACTGCAAATCGCTTACAGGTGTAACACTCTCATCAAATCTGCGTGATATAGACAGCATGGCATTTCTGAACTGCGACAAGCTTACAAAGATAACAGTACCGAAAAGCGTAAAGAACATAATGCCCTATGCAATAGGTTATTGCTTTAATGCTGACAGTAACGGGGATATTTACATAAAGAGCGGCTTTACGATATACGGTTATGACGGTGAAGCAAAACGTTATGCAAATGAAAACAACATAAAATACGTCAAGCTGTCCGATGCCAATGTTACCGCAGTGAGCGGTTTCAAATGCTCTTCCAAGACAAGCACATCGGTTACATTACAGTGGACAAAGAACTCCACCGCTTCCGGCTATGAATTACAGCAGTACAAGGACAGCAAGTGGGTTACTGTTGCAACTCCCTCTGCATCAACCACATCTTACACGGTTAAGAGTCTGAAAGCAGGAACAGCAGGCTATCGATTCAGAATCAGAGCGTACAAGACAGTCAGCGGTACAAAAAAATACAGCTCGTGGAGCAGTGAAGTAAAGGTAAACACAAATCCTTACGGCGTAGGCGGATTCTCTGTTAAATCTAAATTCAGCGTTTCCGTAACATTACAGTGGAACAAGGGCACTACCGCAAGCGGCTATGAGCTTCAGCAGTACAAGAACGGCAAGTGGACAACTATTTACACGGCTGATAAGGCAACTGTAACGAGCTATACAGTTAAAAATCTCAAGGCAGGAACAGCCGGCTATCAGTTCCGTATCCGTGCATATAAGACCTACGGCACTAAAAAGCAGTACGGTTCATGGAGCAAGGTTATAAAGGTGAATACTAATCCCTACGGTGTTGGTGGATTCTCTGTTAAATCTAAATTCAGCGTTTCCGTAACATTACAGTGGAACAAGGGCACTACCGCAAGCGGCTATGAGCTTCAGCAGTACAAGAACGGCAAGTGGACAACTATTTACACGGCTGATAAGGCAACTGTAACGAGCTATACAGTTAAAAATCTCAAGGCAGGAACAGCCGGCTATCAGTTCCGTATCCGTGCATATAAGACCTACGGCACTAAAAAGCAGTACGGTTCATGGAGCAAGGTTATAAAGGTGAATACTAACCCCTACGGTGTTGGTGGATTCAAAGTTAAGTCCACAGCGAAAAACTCTGTGACATTGCAGTGGAACAAGGGAACAACGGCAAGCGGTTACGTCATTGAAAAATGGAACGGAAACAAGTGGGTACACGTTGCAAAAATCACAAACGCAAGCACAACTACCTACACTGTAAACGGACTAAAGTCAAATACAAGCTATCAGTTTAAAATACGGGCGTTCAAGTCCTATCCCACAGGCAATCAGTACGGCACATGGTCAACTCCGTTGACAGCAAAAACAACTAAATAAATAGCAAAAGGGGCATGGTTGAAATCCATGCCCCTTTATTATTACTGTCTGCTGACGGGTATCTAAAACGATACCCGTTATTTTTATATTATTATTCCGCTGAGGTGGTCTGTTTCATGCTGTATTATCTGAGCGGTGAAGCCCTCATACGTTTTTATCTTTATCTTGAAATTTCTATCAAGATAACGCACTTTTATCTTCTTGTATCGCTTTGTTTTCCGTAAACCGTCAAGCGACAGACAGCCTTCTTCCGTTTCATAAGCACCGTCTGACTTTATTATTTCGGGGTTGTACATAAGAAGGTAATCGCCGTTGTCGTTTATGGCGATAATGTTTTTAAGTATGCCTATCATATTTGCCGCCATGCCGACACAACGTTCGGAATTTGCAATCAATGTTTCGAGCAGGTCTTCGCCGGTCTGCCTGTCATTTTCTGTCGCAGGGGCGGACTTCTGCGACAGCAGGAAAATATCTCTGTTAATTTCTTTTATCATAATACATCTGCCTTTTTCTTTTTATTTTAGCATATTTCAAGCTGTTTTGGCAAGTGGGGAAAATGACGTTTGCACAAAATGTAACCTGTTTGTGCTGAATACGATATTGCTTATTGTGCGTTTATGTATTATAATAACCTCAGACAGATAATCCGCATAAGCGGATTATCCCGTGCATAAGCACGGTAGGCGAATAACCGCCTGTCTGAGAACATTTTATCATCAAATTGATGAAAATAATCTGACGAAAGGAAAAAACAGCTATGCCTAATCCATATTTACCTTTATGGGAATATATTCCTGACGGAGAGCCGAGAGTTTTCGGTGACCGTGTATATATTTACGGTTCGCACGACAGAGCAGGCTCAGATGATTTCTGCGACTATGTTTTAAAGTGCTGGAGCGCACCTGTGAACGATCTTAACAACTGGGTGTGTCACGGTGTTACGTTCCGTGTAAAGCCGGACGGTGATTTTCTGTCGGATACCGACTGGACGCCCGATAAAAATCAGATCTTATTTGCACCCGATGTCGTTTGCAGAAACGGAAAGTACTATCTGTATGCATATATTGTCAATGCGACAGGCTGCGTTGCGGTGAGCGACAGACCCGAAGGACCGTTCACACTGCTTTCAAAATACAAGTACACTATATCCGATGAGATATGCTGTAACGGCTGGTTCATCGATCCGGGCGTGCTTGTTGACGATGACGGAAGAACTTATATTTATTGTGGCTATGAGCGTTCTTTTATGGCTGAGGTCGATACGGATACGATGTACACGATAAAGGATAACAGCTGTATCGAGCATATCATACCGATAACCACAGATAATGACGGAGGCTTTGACACGGAAGAAACGCTTTTCTTTGAGGCTTGTTCTCCACGCAAGGTCGGTGATACATATTATCTTATCTATTCTCCCAAACGTGGCCCACGTCTTGCTTATGCTACTTCAGACAAGCCTACGGGGCCGTTTAAGTACAGAGGATATATCGTAGATAACGGTGTTGATTATCCGGGAGGTAATGATCACGGCTCGATAGCTCAGATAAACGGTCAGTGGTATATATTCTATCACCGTATGACCAACGGTACGGTAATGTCAAGACGTGCCTGCGTTGAGAAGATCGAGATACTTCCTGACGGCACTATACCGCCTGTTGAAATGACTTCGCTCGGCTTTGAGGACAGCCTTGATCCTTACAGAATAACGGAGGCTGAGATTGCCTGTGTGCTTAAAGGCGGAGCGTTTGTAACGGAACATAACAAGTTCGAAAGAGTGATAACGGGTATAAAGGACGGTGCTGTAATAGGCTATAAATACTACGATTTCGGGCTTGACAACTGCAACGGCAGAATGTACTTCAGTGCCGATATAACTGGACTTGGCGCTGATTGCAACGTGCATATACGCATCGACAGCGAGGACGGCGAGGAGATAGGTTCGTTCAAGGTAGGACACGGAAACGGTGTTTACAAGACAGAAGTAAAGCCGGTCTGCGACAGACACGCAGTGTTCCTTACGGTTGACACGGATTATACAGGCTGGACGGCTGCCTATTTCAAGGAAAGACCGCTGTTTGAGCTGAAGAGGTTTGTATTCACAAAGTAATTTTCGGTTGTTACGAGGTGAAAATATGAAGATAGGTTCTATCGGATATAATCATGTTCATGATATGAAATATGAAAATTTCATTATGGACAGACCTAAAGGACCCGGTGCGGTTTTACTGCTGCTTATAAAGACACCTGCGGTTTTTAAGGTAGGCGGGGTGCAGTATCAGGTCAAAGAAAACTCGTTTATACTGATGTCAGCGGATACTCCTTGCTACTATACGGCGCAGGAAAATGTGTATACAGATGACTGGGTGTATTTCGAGAATGACGACTGGGATAAGGGATATGTCGAAAAGCTGGGGATACCGATGGATATACCTGTATATCTGGGAGATATGGACGAACTTTCTCACCTTGTACACATACTTGTCTACGAGCATTATTCGGGTGCGGTGAACAGCGAGGAGATCGAGAAAAAGTATATAGATGTACTTTTTCTTATGCTGAGCAGAACGCTGAAGTCCCGTAACTGTATGTCGTCAAAACAGCTGAGCGAAAGGCATTATCGCTTTACGCAGATACGAACCCTGATATTCACTATGCCCGACCATGTCGGGAATGTAGACGACCTTGCGGCACAGGCGGGTATGAGCCGTTCCGGCTTTCAGCATCTTTATAAAAAGCTGTTCGGAACAACGGTAATAAAGGATATAATCGAGGGCAGGACGAAACGTGCGAAACGCCTGCTTTCCTCTACAAGACTTACTATAAAAGAGATAAGCACACGCTGTGGTTATACGAATGAATACAGCTTTATGCGGCAGTTCAAGGAACAGGTCGGAAAGACACCGACAGAGTACCGCAGCAGTATATAAGGAGAATGTTTATGAAGAAGATATTATCTGCCATACTGGCATTATGTATGATAGTTTCGATTACTGCTTGTTCATCGGAAAATGAATCGTCCGTAAAGGGCAGTGAGAACAAGGTAATGCGTGACATAACAACGCAGGAGCTTATCGAGGATATGGGAATCGGTATAAATCTCGGAAATACCTTTGAATCCTGCGGAAACTGGATAAACAAGTCGTCTGTTACAAATTATGAAACAGCGTGGGGAAGTCCTGTTATTACCGAGCAAATGATAAAGGGCTACAAGGACTGCGGTTTTGGCGTTATGCGTCTGCCTGTTGCGTGGAGCAATATGATGGACAAGGAAACGTATACCATAAGTCCCGACTATGTGGCAAGAGTAAAGGAAGTGCTGAACTGGGCGCTTGACAGCGATTTATATGTAATTCTCAACATTCATTACGATAACGGTTGGTTTTCGGACTTTGCCGATGATAAAAAGAGAGATGAATGTTTTAAAAAATATGAAGCTATATGGAAACAGCTTTGCGAGGAATTCGGCGATTACGGCGACCATCTGATGTTTGAATCGCTCAATGAAGAAGGCGGTTGGGAGGAACTGTGGAACAGATACAGTAATGAGGGTGACAAGGAAAAGTCATATTCGATACTGAATGAAATCAATCAGAAGTTTGTTGATATAGTAAGGGCTTCAGGCAAAAATAACGGTAAGCGCCATCTGCTTATCGCAGGATACAATACCGATATTGACCTTACCTGTGACAAGCTTTACAAGATGCCTGCCGATCCGGAAAACCGCTGTGCAGTATCGGTACACTATTATACACCTGTGACCTTTGCCATACTTGAAAAGGACGCAAGCTGGGGCAAGGCACAGACAACGTGGGGCAGTGAAGCCGACAAAAAGCTGCTCACAAAGTATATGGATATGATGAAAACTACCTTTGTAGACAAGGGTATCCCCGTTATTATAGGTGAATATGGCTGTACAACAAAGAACAAGCAGGCAAAAGACATTAATCTATATCTTTCAAGCGTCTGCAAGGAGGCATATTCGAGAGGTATGCTTCCTGTGCTGTGGGATGTAACCGATGTATTCTATGACCGCACGACCTGTACGTTCAAGGATAAGGATTTACTGGACGGACTTATGGCAGCAAAGGAAACCGAAAGAAACGTATAAAAAGTAATTCCTCTTTATAAAATGACTCCCGGAGTGAAATACTCCGGGAGCCTTTTTATATGGTTGTTTACGCCTTCAGTTCAAATGACTTGCAGTCTGTGCAAGCCTTTTGAGTGGGGTCTGCCTCGTGTGTGCCGATCTGGATATGATCGAGTGAGCAGTAATCCGCACAGCAGCAGTGATGCTTACAGTTTGTTATAGAACAAGCTATACACTTGTTTGCGTGTTCTGTTCCCATTTTTCGTACTTCCTTTCAGAAATAAATATGAGTAAAGTTGTCTTTACGCACATTATTATAACCGGAAAGACGAAAAATATAACAGAATTATCAGTCCAATATTATGCTTAAAATATCGGAAAATTCAGGTACGATATAATCCGCTTTATATTCTTTAAGCTCGTCCTCAGAGCCGAAGCCGCATAGCACACCGACAGATTTTATACCGCACTGTTTTGCGCCGATTATATCAAATTTCCTGTCGCCTATCATAATGGCGGATGAACGGTTTTCTATATGCTGATTGTCAAGCACATAGTTTATTATGCTTGCCTTGTCCTCAAACGAGAAGTCAAGTGACGCACCGCATATAAAAGTAAAATATTTTGCCAGATCGAAATGCTCAAGCACTATTTTAGCAAGCTTAAGCGGCTTTGAGGTGGCAAGGTATATCTTTTTTCCGTTGTCATAAAGTGTTTTCAGTGTTTCGGGAACACCTGCTATGACCTTGTTTTCGTATACTCCGACAGTGTGATAGCGCTCACGGTATTTCAGTACCGCCTCTTTCGCCTTTTCTTCGGGGAAATTATAGAAGATATGGAACGATTCCCAAAGCGGAGGACCGATAAATCTTTTCAGATTTTCTTCGTTGTTTTCTTCAATGCCGTAATAGTGAAGGGCATACTGCACGCATTTTGCTATACCCTCGTATGAATCTGTCAAAGTTCCGTCAAGGTCGAATAAAATATGCTCAAATGCCATTTTTCCTGTCCTGCTCTATAAGTATTTTTACTGCGTTCACTGCCGTTCTTATCGCTCTGTCGCTGTCCATACAGACAGTATCGGGAAGTCCTGCGTTGCTTCTTTCAACGTTCCAGAGGGCTGTGAATACAGCGCCTGCACGTTTTCTTCTTGCAAGGGCTACGGAGAATATTGCGGCGGATTCCATTTCGGAAGTAAGACAGCCGCATTTTACATAAGCCGACCAGCTATCCGAGAGCTTATCTCCTACAGGCATCTGTAATGGCTCTATCTCGCCGTAAAAGCTGTCCTTGCTGTGAACTACTCCGACGTGGCAACGCCTGCCGTCAACATCTTCCGATAATGCATCGCCTGCGGCTTTAAGTGCGGTGGTTACTTCAAAATCCGCTACCGCAGGGTAGTTTTCGGGAATATACTCGTGCGATGTTCCTTCGCTTCGTATTGACGCCTGCGCCACAACCAAGTCGCCGCCGGAAACGCTTATATCCATGCCGCCGCTTGTGCCTATTCTTATAAAAGTATCCGTGCCTGAGCGGATAAGCTCTTCAACGGCAATTGCGGCGGAAGGACCGCCGATACCTGTTGATACAACGCTTACCTTTTCGCCGAGAAGATAACCCGTATAGGTCGTATATTCACGGTTTGACGCAACAAATTCCGCATTGTCGAGATATTTTGCTATAAGCGGAACTCTGCCGGGGTCGCCGGGAAGAATAGCGTATCTTCCGACATCGCCTTTTTTGATTTTAAGATGGAACTGTTCGTTTTCTGTAAGAAGTGCCATAATATCACCCTTTCGCAAAACGTTTATTTCTTTGCTTTAGCCCTTTTCTTAGCGGCTTTTTTTGAAACCACTTCGTCAGCCGGAGCGGTGGTGCCGCCCAGAACAGAGGGGGCAGCCTTGTTCTTTTCCTTTTCACGCTTTTCAATATTTCCGTGTATCTTATCCCAGTTGCCGAATATCGCAAGAAGTATGCCGAGTACCGTTATAATAAGGAGCGGCATATAAAGGTATCCGGGGTCGCCCGGCAGCATTTCGTGCAGGATGAGTACGCATATCAATCCGACGAAGGTAAGAGCGCCGCAGATAAAATATTTTTTCAGCATAGCAAAGAACACAGGCACTATATAGCATATAACAGTGAATGACATCCAGAATATCAATATGCCCATTATCGAGCTTACGTCGGTAGTTTCGGTAGTTATCAGCGAAATAAGTCCGAGAATATTCAGCACTACCGCTATTACTCCCGTTGCTAACATCATAAGTACCTTTAATACGATTACAAAAATCTTCATTTTATCCTTTTCCGTTTCAATTAATTTTTTAAATTTCTATAATTTAATGATAACACAAGAAACCGGAAAAATCAACATATTTATTGTGAGCATCCTGTGAAGAAAATTGCATTCGGTTTTGTTTTTTCCAACCCGTACAATTTATAAAATTAAAAAATACCTCTTATATAAAAATTGCACACGCAGATAATAATTCTGTGAGAAAAACGAAAGGAAAAGATTATCCGATGGTACAAAAGATAAAACTTATCAGCGGTATTTTTACTGCGGTTACGCTTTTTTCAAATATAATGTACGGCGGTGCGTGTGCAGAGAAATATATATCCGTAAATTCGCCGTGTTACCCGATGAAATGCAGTGCGGAATACGAAAGACCTGAGCTTTATGTCTGCGGAACGCCGTTTGGTATCAAGCTGCTGACAGACGGTGTTATAGTAACCGGATTTGCCAAAGTAGGCGACAGCACAGATGCTTTTGAATTATCTCCCGCCGGCAAAGCAGGAATAGAAAAGGGAGATGTTATAACGAAAATAGACGGAGAGAAAATTACGTCCTCAGCAAATATGAGCGAACTTATATCCGTGTGCGGCGAATATGCAACGCTGACTTATATAAGAGATGGCTGTGAATATACAGCCGATGTTGAAATAAAGTGCGACAGCGACGGCGAAAAGAGAATAGGAGTGTGGGTGCGTGACAGCACGGCAGGAATCGGCACTATGACGTTTTATCAACCGAATACACTTGCCGGTGCGGGACTGGGACACGCTGTATGCGATGTCGACACGGGGGAGATCCTTCCGCTCGGAACAGGTCAGATAGTGCCTGCGGTGATAACCGGTGTGAAAAGAGGGGAGCGTGACTGTCCGGGTGAGCTTTGCGGTACGCTGAAACCGTCGGACGTAAAGGGCAGAATAACCGATAACTGCGGATGCGGACTTTATGCCGTGCTTGAAGAAGCAGATATGCAGGGGCAGTTGATGCCGCTTGCATTTGCAAGTGAGGTACAGTGCGGACAGGCATATATATTATCGACCGTTGACAGCGGCAAGCCCGAAATGTACAGCGTTGAAATAGAAAGCGTTGACAGAAATTCTGCGGACAACAAGAATATGGTAATAAAAGTAACAGATGAACGGCTGACAGAACTGACGGGCGGAATAGTGCAGGGAATGAGCGGAAGCCCGATAGTGCAGAACGGGCGGCTTGTCGGAGCGGTAACGCACGTTTTTATTAGCGACCCTGCTCACGGGTACGGGATATTTGCACAGAGTATGTACGAGCATTTGCTGTCACTCAGTGAAACAGAAGAACAGGCGGCGTAAATTTGTAAACGAATAACGCTTTTGCAAAGTCTTTATGAGGCTATGCGAAAGCGTTTCGCCGTTATCACAGCAAAAATCGTTTATCCGAAGAAACGTGATAGTTACAGACCTGCTTTTACTCACATAAAAAAGCTACAAATCGACATATATATTGTGCAAAATCACGAAAACGGTTTTTTATTGCAGAAATTTGTCGAAAAATGTTGAAAACGGTCATTTCACGGATATATAATAAATAAGAAGAAGCAAATTTCTACATATTGGGTTAGGTAATCCGATAATTCGTTTTTATATTATCAATTCGGACTTCGATTCAAAAAAACTGAAAAAATTTGGTAAAATCATCTTGAATTATTTTCCAGTTTGTGTTATATTATAGAAGCAATAAAACTATGGAGGTAAGAAAATGTCACAATCTATCAGAGTACTTATAGGGGATGATTCGTTAGAGCTTGGAATATCATGGGCTACCGCTTTCAAAGAGGCAGGGCTGTATGCAATAACCAGACCGAAGATGGGAAAGGTTCTTGTTGACTATGTGCTTACGGAGCGTCCTGCTGTGGTTATCCTTGACGCAAAAACACCCGGTCTTGATGTCTGCGATATAATCAGGACACTTAAAGGAAGCGGAGAATATGCTCCTGTTATATTCGTAACGGCAAACTATGATTCTGCAAAGGTCGAGTTTGAGGTGATGGACGCAGGAGCGGACTATTACATGATACGTCCGTTTGATCCGGAAACGCTTGTATCAAAGGTTTTGTCGGTATATAACGACAAGATAAACGGCAGACGCAATACCGCATCGGACGAATCCGATATGGAGTGCGTAGTGACGGAGATAATACATCAGATCGGCATACCTGCTCATATCAAAGGGTATCATTATCTCAGAACCGCAATCATGCTTTCGGTTGAGGATCCCGACATGATAAACTGTATCACAAAGCTGCTCTATCCGACCGTTGCCCGTATGTATGAAACAACGCCGTCAAGAGTTGAACGTGCAATACGTCACGCAATAGAAATTGCGTGGGACAGGGGAGATGTAGACACGCTCAACAGCTATTTCGGATACACTATTCATACATCGAGAGGAAAGCCGACAAACTCTGAATTTGTTGCTCTTATTGCCGATAAGTTGAGGCTGAAGTACAGATGCACGGCAATCTACGGCTCTAAAAGAATGAAAAATTCACCTGAGGATTCAGTGGTACGCATTTAAGTGTGTATTAGAATAAGGATAAGTAAAAATCAGAACCCCCGTCGTGTGACGGGGGTTAATTTTTTAATATTGAATGCTATATATCATGTATTCAATTAATTCGACACAATTAGACAAACTAAATATTTAAAAATCAATTAATTATATTGACTTTGCACAAAAATAGTAGTATAATGTCAATTAATACAACATATTTGGAGAATATGAAATGAAAACATCAGAACTGTTAGCTGCAAAAAGCAGCTTTGAAGACAACACAAAATGGTTGCCTTTCAATGTTCACGCAAGTGATACAGCCGGGATAATAAAGCGCCTTTTCAATAAATGGATCGCCCAGAACGTCAGAAGGCGCTTGTGTGCTGCAATTGGCATCGAAAGTTCGGAGAATGCAGAAGAAATTGTGTGTAACTATTGTAAGTTTATTGCACTGGTGCATGACATAGGAAAATTAACTCCGGCGTTTCAACGAAAGCTGAAAGATAATATTCAGGGCCTTGCTGACAGACTGCTTGACGCCGGTATCGACCTTTCAGGTCTGACACAGATATCAGAGTCACCGCATAACATAGCGGGACAGTATATCCTGAAAAAAGAATTTGAGGTTGCACCGTCAACCGCAGTCATTGTTGGTGCGCATCACGGCGATTGCTCGGCGGATAGAGGGCAATGTTCATATGAGGCTAACTATTACGGACACGGCAATGTTAACGTAAACGAATGGACACGGATAAGAGCGGAATGGATGGAATACGCTCTCAGCGTAACCGGATTTGAAGATGTCAAAAATCTGCCGAATCCCGATGTTGCGGCGCAGATGTTGATTACCGGACTGCTCGTAATGAGTGACTGGATAGCGAGCAACACCGATTATTTTCCTTACATAGACATCGAAGAAAGGCTCAACGATGAGCAATGCGAGGAGCGTGTCAGAAGAGCGTGGAACAAGCTTTCGCTTACGGACAGCTGGTATGCCGATTTTATCTCTGATAGTGACAGCTTTTTTGAAGAACGTTTCGGTTTCAAACCGAATTCTGTACAGCGTGAATTTATGAATGTAGTGAGCCTTTGCAATAAACCCGGTATATACATACTTGAGGCACCTATGGGAATAGGTAAAACCGAGGCGGCACTTGCGGCAACGGAGATACTTGCATCACGTTTCGGCTACGGCGGAATGTTTTTCGGACTGCCGACGCAGGCAACCGCTAACGGAATATTTGATCGTATTCATTCCTGGGCGAGCGGCACTGATGATATACACTCGCTCAGACTTGCACATGGTATGACGGATATGAATGACGAATACTGTGAGATGTTCCACGGAAGAGCATCCGACATTTCCGATTACGATAATGATAATATAATGGTTCATACCTGGTTTGAAGGAAGAAAACAGGCGTTGCTGTCAGAGTTCGTTGTTGCTACAGTTGACCAGTTCCTTATGGCATCTTTAAAGCAGAAACATGTTATGCTAAGACACCTGGGCCTTGCGGGTAAGGCTGTAATCATAGATGAATGTCACGCATATGACCGATATATGTACGTTTATCTGGAAAACTCCCTGTGCTGGATGGCGGCGTATAACGTACCTGTAATAATTCTTTCTGCAACATTGCCGCCGGATAAAAGAGCAGAACTGATAAGATGGTATACCGGCAGTAAGAACAGCTTTGACAACAGCAGTACGGCATATCCTATACTGACGTGGAGCGACGGTGCGGAGGTAAAGCAGAAGGCTATACCTGTTGATATCCCCGATAAGTCTATCACAGTAATCAGAAGAGAAGAAAATGACAGTAACGATATTGTAAACCTGCTTGAAGATAAACTGTCTGGCGGCGGTTGTGCGGCTGTTATTGTGAATAGTGTTGCTTATTCTCAGGAACTTGCCGACACAATAGCGGCGAATATGCCTGATTATCGTGTTATATGTTTCCATAGCAGACTTATATCGACTGACAGAGCGGTAATTGAGCGTGAACTTTCAGAACTTGTCGGCAAGAAGTCGACCTGTGAGAAGAGGGACAAGCTGATAGTAGTCGGTACACAGGTGCTTGAACAGTCGCTTGATATAGACTTTGACTATATGATAACCGAACTTTGCCCTATGGATCTGTTATTACAGCGTTCGGGCAGACTGCACAGACATAACCGCACACGTCCGGATAAATTATCTGAACCGGAGCTGTGCGTGTTGATCCCGGAAGATTTCAGCAAGAGTGTTTACTCCGGTTGGATACTGAAGCAAACTGAAAAATATCTGCCGGATAAACTTGTTATACCGGGATGTATTCCTGAACTTGTCGGCGCTGTTTATTCTGAACCCGACAATGATGAACAACAGACCGCAGAGTATAGAGAATATAGTGATGAACAAAAAGAGAAAAAGCAAAGAGCCAAGAAATATTGCATACCGTCGCAAAAAATTAATCGCAGTGATTCAACGCTTAGCGATATGATCAACAGGCGTGAGCTGAACAACGATTCTGACGGTGAGGCGGCGGTGCGTGACGGACAGGAAACCATAGAAGCGCTTGTGCTTGTGAAAACATCCGATACGGAGTATTCGCTGTTTTCACGGGATGAGGTGTTTGATATTACTTCTGTACCCGATAATGTACAGGCAAAGCTGATAGCAAAGCAAAGACTGAGATTGCCGGCATTTTTCAGTAAGTCTTATAATTTTGGTAAAACGATTGAGATACTGGCAAACGCAATGCCTCAGGCGTGGAGAAATGCAAAATGGCTCAAAGGTGAGATATTACTTTTGCTTGACGGAAATAACAAGATAAATCTGCTCGGCAGAACGTATAAATACAGCACCGAAAGAGGTTTTGAAGAAATAAAGGAGGAAGAAAGCTGATATGGACAGAGAGTTCAATCTGATCGACGAACCGTGGATATGTGTCCGTGACAACGGGTGCGAGGTGAATGAGATAAGCATAAGGCAGGTCTTTGAACACGCACAGGATTACACGGAGCTTGCAGGAGAAACAAAAACGCAGGATATGGCTGTGCTGAGATTTCTGCTTGCGATGATTTACACAGTATTCTCGAGGTATGACAAAAACGGTGATGAGGTTGATCCTGAGGATGATATTAATTATCTTACGGATAACTGGATTGAGGTATTTCGGAGCGGCAAATTTCCGATGAAGCCGTTTGAGAAGTATTTTGAAAAATGGTATGACCGTTTCTGGCTGCTTGATGAGGAGTATCCGTTTTATCAGTCTAACAAGGTAAACGGTAAAGGCAAAGCTACAAGTATAGCAAAAATGATCGGATCGCTTTTTGAAAGTGCCAATAAGCCCAGACTTTTCTCTGACAGGAACAATGACGGAAGACTGCTTTCATATTCGGAAGCGGTTCGTTGGTTGTTACACATAATCTGTTTTGATGACATAGCGGCAAAACAACCTACACCTAAGAAACCGTGGGTAGGCAGGCTGGGACTTATAGCGGTCAGAGGAGACAACCTGTTTGAAACGCTTATGCTGAATTACAACGCTGAAAGTGATTCTGAATATGACGTGTATGTAAGCACTCCATCATGGGAAAAGGATAACAACAACGCTGAGTTCAATACTCTGATACCTGTTCCCGATAATCAGGCGGCATTGCTTTCGTTGATGTCAAGACGTGTATATCTTTGCAGGAAAAACGGAAAGGTGAACGGTTATTATCTTTCGGGCGGAGATTATTTTGAAGAAGATGAGGTTTTCAGCGAGCAGATGACGCTCTGGAGGTCGTATAAAGAAAAAGGAAGCGACAGTACAAAATATAAACCTCTGCTTCACAAGCCTTCGACAAAGGCCTGGCAGGAATTCGGAAGTATCGCAGCGCTTGAAGGTGATGAAAATTCAAGCACTGCAAGAAAACCGGGCATTATTGCTCATATTGAATCGTACATAGACAAGGGATATCTTGACAACAGCTTTTTGCTTAACGTAACAACTGCATCTGTCATATATGATTTCAAACAGATGACGTGCCTGCCGGTTATTGATTCTATCAGTGATGAACTGTCGTTCCATTCAGATCTGCTGATGAAAGTAGGAGAAGCGTGGCGTTATCGTATAGGAAACGAGATAGGCAAATGCGATAAGGCAGCATATGCGGTAAACGTGCTGAGTCTTAATTTACAGAGAGCTGCAGGAGCAAGCGGTGACAAGCTTTCCGGAGAAGACGCAAAGACGCAGTTCTACAGTATGATAGATAAGCCTTTCAGAGATTGGCTGTCACAGCTTGATACAAACTATGATATAGATGAATATACCGAAAAAATTGAGGATACTGTAAGGAAAATCGCAATCGTATTCGGAAATGACTGTGTTCATCAGATGAGCGCAAATACGATTTTCGGACGATATGATAAGGACGGCAAGGATAAAAACCTTGTGACTTCGGTAGAGGCTCTTAACATTTTTAATGCTACAATAAATAAAATTTTCAGAAAAGAAGGTGATAACAAATGAGTAAGAGTGATATGGTTTATCGTTATACCGCATCAAAAATCGAGTATCTGCACAGCATTGCAGACACAGGAAGAGGCAAAGGCTATCTTGCCGAACTTCGACACGGTATCGGTAAAAAGCCGGGAGAACTCCCGTCGCTTTGGTGGCTGATATTCGACAGGATTGATGAAGAACTTAAAGGTTCAAAGTGTGCGTCAAATGCAGAATGGGCAGTTTATACGGCTCTGACGTTGTACTCTTTGCATCAGCAGGGTAACGACAGATTTATGTATGAAAAGGGCTATACTCTGGGAAGAGCGGCTTATCACATTGCAAACAGCAGTGATGATGAAGAACGTGTTGTAAACAGACTTAACCTTGTTGTAACATCAACGACAAAGGAAGAGCTTGCTTACCAACTCAAAAGCATAGTTCAACTGCTCAAAGGCAAGAGTATACCGCTTGATTATGCGAAGCTTGCCGAAGAACTCTACAGGTTCAATTATCCTGAGCAGGCGGCAGATATAAAACTGTCGTGGGGAAGAGATTTCTATTCCGAAAAGTATAAGACCGAAAAAGATAATTCAAAAGGAGAGTAAAGAAAATGAGTAACGAAAGATTATATGTTGATTTCCATGTAGTGCAGACAGTTCCGCCTTCATGCGTAAACCGTGATGATACCGGCAGACCTAAAACTGCTTTTTACGGCGGTGCAAACAGAGCGAGAGTGTCAAGCCAGTCGTGGAAGCATGCAATGCGCCTTATGTTCAATGAACTTTTTACAAGTGAAGAACTCGGCTACAGAACAATGCACGCTGTTGATCTTATTGCAAATGAAATCAAAAAGCTTGACAGCAGTTTTGACGATGAAACAGCCGTTAAGGAAGCTATAAAGGCAATGAACTCGGCAGGTGTGAAAATAAACGAAAAGAAGGATAATAAAACAGGAGCACTGTTCTTTATAAGTGCTGTGCAGGCTAATAATCTTGCACAACTTGTTATAAGCGGTGAAAAAGACGCCAAGCTCTATAAGCAGGCACTTAAAGAAACGCCTTCTGTTGATATCGCTTTATTCGGAAGAATGGTAGCGGACGATGCTGACCTGAATGTTGACGCGGCATCGCAGGTTGCTCACAGCATTTCAACTCATGCTGTTCAGAATGAGTATGACTACTTTACGGCAGTAGACGATTGCTCGCCTGAGGACAGTGCGGGTGCGGGACATCTCGGAACAACAGAATTCAATTCTTCAACGCTTTACAGATATGCGACCGTGAATGTCGCACAGCTTAAGAAATCAATAGGTGTTTCTGTAGCAGAAGTCATAAAGGGATTTGCCGAAGCATTTATCTGCTCTATGCCTACCGGTAAGCAGAACTCATACGCAAACAGAACATATCCCGATATGGTTTATGTGACGATCAGAAAAGATCAGCCTGTAAACCTTGTCGGTGCATTTGAAAAGCCGGTTATCAGCAATAACGGCTATGTTGAAGAATCTGTGAAGAAATTACAGGAGTATGCAGGCAAGGTATATGACAACTTCAGCGGAAAGCCTGTAAAGAGCTTTGTGATAGGTGCGGACGCTATATCCGATGCTGAAAGGGTAAATCTTGACGAACTGCTCGAAAAGCTGTATAGCTACATAAAAGATGAGGTGGTATAATGCCTGTACTGCTGCTCAGACTTGCCGCTCCGTTGCAGTCATGGGGCGTTGAGTCGAAATTTGATACGCGCCGCACGCTCGGATATCCGACCAAGAGCGGCGTAATCGGACTTGTGGCATCGGCTATGGGAAGAGAGAGGACAGAACCTCTTGACGACCTTAATGAGCTTAAGATCGGTATCAGAGTAGAAAACGAGGGCCGGCAGATAAGGGATTACCATACTGCCAACGGTGAAAAGACAAAAAAGTATATCACGCACCGCTTTTACCTTTCCGATGCGACTTTCCTTGTTGGGCTTGAACATAAAGATGCAGGGTTTATAGAAAAAATCGAAGACGCTCTGAAACATCCTGCGTTTCCGCTATTTTTAGGCAGGCGCTCATGCCCGCCTACACCTCCGCTTGTATGGGGATTGCGTGACGGAAATCTTCTTGATGTGCTTAAATCAGAAAGTCCGTTGCTTGACAAACAGCAGAGAAAAAACGCCGACACAAGGCTCAGAATTATTACAGAAAGCGAAGACGGTCCTGCAATAATCAAGGATGTTCCTGTTTCATTTGATCCGACATTCAGACGTTTCGGACTGCGGAAAATAAAGGACTGCTATGTGGTGATCAATAAGTCGGACAGCGCAGAGGATATGGTTTCTGCAGAGCACGACCCTATGACTGAATTGAGGTGAAACAATGTATTTATCAAGAGTTTATCTGGATCTGTCAAACCGCAATACATTGAAGGCGGTCAATTCACGCAGTGTTCTGCACGGAGCTGTAGAAGCGGCGCTTACGGATGATCGTTCAAGAAAGCTCTGGCGCATCGACAGTCTTGGAGGAGAGCTTTATCTGATGATTCTCAGCAATCAGAAGCCCGACTTATCTGTTATAGCATCGCAGTTCGGTGATACCGGCAGAGCAGGAGAAACAAGAGAATATGACGGTCTGCTTGGCAGAATAAAAAAGGGTGATATATGGCAGTTCCGCCTTACCGCAAATCCGGTGAAAACGGATAATGTAAAACAGGGACAGGGTAAGAAAAGGGCAGTCACTATTGTTGACTTTCAAAAGCAGTGGCTGATGGACAGAGCAGAGAAGAACGGGTTCTGCCTTAGCGAAGATTCATTTGATGTGGTTCAGAACAAGTGGTGCAGATTTTTCAAAAAGGACAACAGAGTAGTAACTCTTCTGTCGGTGACGTTTGAGGGACTGCTTGAAGTGACAGATGAAGAACTGTTCAGAAATATGCTCGTAAACGGATTAGGCAGAGGAAAAGCGTACGGTATGGGACTTATGACCGTAATGCGTCCGGGAAATAATACAAATGGCTGAAATACCCGGAATGATAAAACCCGATATCGTAGAACTGCCGCAGATTGCCGACAGAATTACATTTCTGTATCTGGAACATTGTAAAATAAACAGAAAAGACAGTGCAATCACCGTTATTGACGAGAACGGCGTTACGCATATACCATCGGGTACAATCTCTGTACTTATGTTAGGTCCCGGAACTGATGTTTCACACAGGGCTATGGAACTTATCGGTGACAGCGGAATAAGCATATGCTGGGTTGGTGAGCAGGGTGTCAGATATTATGCCGGCGGCAGACCGCTGACGCACAGTTCGAGGCTTATTGTAAAACAAGCAGAAATGGTCACAAACCAGCGCAAGCATCTTGATGTTGTCAGAAAGATGTATATGATGCGTTTTCCTGATGAGGATGTTTCGGGGCTTACTCTGCAACAGCTTAGAGGTCGTGAGGGCAGTCGAATAAGAAAAGTGTACAGACAGCAGTCTGAAAAATGGAATGTCGAATGGAACGGTCGTGTATACAATCACGAAGATTTCCAGTCGTCCGATCCTGTCAATCAGGCTCTGTCGGCGGCACATGCCTGCCTTTACGGGCTTGCTCACGCTGTTATATGTTCTATGGGGTGTTCGCCTGCACTGGGGTTTGTGCATATCGGTCACGAATGTTCGTTTGTATATGATATAGCCGATCTTTATAAAGCTGAAGTCACGATACCAATATCTTTTGAAGCGGCTGCATCGGTAAATGATGATATATCAAGATTTGTACGGCATAGGGTCCGTGACGAAATGGTGAAAGCTCATATACTTGAACGAATGGTACACGATATAAAATATCTGCTGATGCCTGAAGTAAATCCGGATGACGAAAAAGTCATGTATCTGTGGAATGATAAAAACGAACCTCTCGATTACGGTAAACAATACAGGTGACGATATGATGGTAGTAATTACACTGAGTTGTTGTCCGCCTAAACTACGCGGAGATCTTTCCAGGTGGATGCAGGAAATAGATACAGGCGTGTATGTCGGAAATCTGAACGCAAGAGTTCGTGATAACGTATGGGACAGAGTGTGCTCAAATATCGGAAACGGTCACGCCTCAATGTCATACAGCTCAAATAACGAGCAGAAACTGGAATTCCGTATTCACAATACACAATGGGAACCGGTAGATTATGATGGCATAAAGCTTATAAAAAGACGTGTGACAAAAAGTGACGATGAAAACGTTATTCGTCCGAAGGCTATGACAAATCACATAAATCGTTTATCGGAGAAAAAACAGAAATCATCCGGTGTATCGGATACATATACGGTAATCGATATTGAAACAACGGGACTTAATCCCGGTGATGAAATAATAGAACTCGGTGCAGTAACGGTTGAAAACGGATCAGTAGCAGAAACATATTCTGTGCTTGTCAAAACAGATAAAAAAATACCGAAGGCAATTATCAGGCTTACAGGTATAACGGAGGAATTACTGGCAAATGAGGGAGCAGAAAAAAGTAAAGCGCTTGGTGAGTTTGCAATGCGATGTAGCGGAAAACCTCTGGTCGGGCATAATATCGGTTTTGACTTGAATTTTATTAAATCTGCGTGTGCTGAAAACAAAATTGATTTTGTTCCGTCAAAAATTATTGATACAGTTAAAATATCAAGAAAACTACTTGATATTAATTCATATTCGTTAGCAGCTATTGCGGATTATTTCGATTTGCATTATAATAAAGATAGGATTCATAGGGCGCTTGACGATTGTCTGCTTACACAAAGGATCTATGAAAAGTTAAAGGAAATCTAAGCGGTTGATTTTGCAAAACCGCTATTTTCCTTGATTTCTTTAGTCTTGTCCCCACACGCGTGGGGATGATCCTTACAGAGACCATGTTCCGCTTGCCACGCCTGACTTGTCCCCACACGCGTGGGGATGATCCCGGAGCATACCGTGCGCATAAGCGCATCAAGCCCTTGTCCCCACACGCGTGGGGATGATCCTAAATTCAAACCGAGCGGAGCGGTTAATCTCCGCTTGTCCCCACACGCGTGGGGATGATCCTCCTAAAAGGTTCACCCCTTTTTGAAAACTTTTCTTGTCCCCACACGCGTGGGGATGATCCCAGCGTTTAAAGCATCACCTAAAATGTGCCATTCTTGTCCCCACACGCGTGGGGATGATCCTCGTATAAAACATCGTCATCTGTATAGCACATACTTGTCCCCACACGCGTGGGGATGATCCTAACCTCGCCGTGACGGTCGAGAAGCTGTAATGCTTGTCCCCACACGCGTGGGGATGATCCCTGGCTGTTGAAAACTCCTTGCCACGTCAGCACCTTGTCCCCACACGCGTGGGGATGATCCTGCCGTCTTCTTCAGCTTGATAAAACCCGTCTTCTTGTCCCCACACGCGTGGGGATGATCCTCAATACTGTCATAGCTGTACTCGTCAACGTATCTTGTCCCCACACGCGTGGGGATGATCCCTGGTAAACTTTTTGGATGGTGTTGTCCCTCCCCTTGTCCCCACACGCGTGGGGATGATCCCATTACGGAAAGCGACTTGTCAAAGTGTCTGACCTTGTCCCCACACGCGTGGGGATGATCCTCATTTCCTGCGGCGGCGTGTGCTTCTCTCGTCCTTGTCCCCACACGCGTGGGGATGATCCTTTTTTATTGTGTCAGCGGACGTTTTAAAAATCCTTGTCCCCACACGCGTGGGGATGATCCCAGCACAAGGGAAACGTAAGGTATTCTTCGGCACTTGTCCCCACACGCGTGGGGATGATCCCGGCTTTTGAATTACCGTTTGCTGAAGTGGGCTCTTGTCCCCACACGCGTGGGGATGATCCCTACAGAGGTTTTTTGTTAGATTGGGATAGTAGCTTGTCCCCACACGCGTGGGGATGATCCTTACCCTGCGTAGCAGTTTGAAAAATATATTCACTTGTCCCCACACGCGTGGGGATGATCCTGAAGCTTTGACACAGCTCGGCATACCAAACAGCTTGTCCCCACACGCGTGGGGATGATCCCACAAATCGTCTGCTTGCAGGGCAACTATCCCGCTTGTCCCCACACGCGTGGGGATGATCCTTACCCTGCGTAGCAGTTTGAAAAATATATTCACTTGTCCCCACACGCGTGGGGATGATCCTTTGTTATTTTTTGGCAAATATCCCCCGAGTTTCTTGTCCCCACACGCGTGGGGATGATCCTACTAAACTTTATATAGTATTATATTTCAAATACTTGTCCCCACACGCGTGGGGATGATCCCAAAAAACCTCTGTAGTTTTGCGGGGTGCAGTACTTGTCCCCACACGCGTGGGGATGATCCTGAATATGCCATGTTAAAAGATTTGCAGGGTCACTTGTCCCCACACGCGTGGGGATGATCCCAAGCTAATGGCGGTTGAAGAAGCTTGGAGACGCTTGTCCCCACACGCGTGGGGATGATCCCGTGTCAATGATTTTCTTTTTCATCAGATACCTCTTGTCCCCACACGCGTGGGGATGATCCCAGCGAAAAAGCCACGGTCACAAGCACTGGTATCTTGTCCCCACACGCGTGGGGATGATCCTCCGTGCTTACATCGGCGACCGCTCCGATGACCCTTGTCCCCACACGCGTGGGGATGATCCATACCCTGCCGCAAGTGTGGCTTTTGCAGTCGACTTGTCCCCACACGCGTGGGGATGATCCTTTCACGCACCGACCGCAGATAAATTGACCTGACTTGTCCCCACACGCGTGGGGATGATCCTTTCGTCTGCTTTTTTGCGGGCTATCTCGCTTGCTTGTCCCCACACGCGTGGGGATGATCCTCGTTGTCAACGTAATTGCTCTCAAACATACCGACTTGTCCCCACACGCGTGGGGATGATCCGTACACCTGCATCAAGCTGTAAATCATCAAACGCTTGTCCCCACACGCGTGGGGATGATCCTCATTTCCATTGACGTACCCATTTTATTGGCATCTTGTCCCCACACGCGTGGGGATGATCCTTTTTCGCAACGATACACGATAGTCTTGACTTGCTTGTCCCCACACGCGTGGGGATGATCCTCCACCGTTTGCCCTGCAATATCGGTTGGGCTTCTTGTCCCCACACGCGTGGGGATGATCCTTGAGGGGACTTATCGGTTTGGTTGATGATAAACTTGTCCCCACACGCGTGGGGATGATCCCCTCTCCGACCAGTTTCAACATACCTCGAAACCCTTGTCCCCACACGCGTGGGGATGATCCCCGACAGCTTTGGAAATTATTCGGCCGCAATGACTTGTCCCCACACGCGTGGGGATGATCCCTGTAACCGCCGAAACTTTCCGATGTATACGGACTTGTCCCCACACGCGTGGGGATGATCCCAAGGCTTCGTAGCGTTCGTTCAGAATGCTATACTTGTCCCCACACGCGTGGGGATGATCCTAACCATTGAAAATGCGCCGACCACTATCAACTACTTGTCCCCACACGCGTGGGGATGATCCTAGGCTAATAAAGCGCAGTATCTACTATCGGCACTTGTCCCCACACGCGTGGGGATGATCCTACCAATTGCGGACTTAAACGCACAATAATCTACTTGTCCCCACACGCGTGGGGATGATCCTCCGGTAGCGTTAAGGGTATGAGCTGAGCCGTTCTTGTCCCCATACGCGTGGGGATGATCCGTTGCAACAGCTCATCTCTCATGCTACGCATTGCTTGTCCCCATACGCGTGGGGATGATTTATTGTTAACGTAATTATCAATCTGTTGCGATATGCTTGTCCCCATACGCGTGGGGATGATCCTTGCCAAGCGTGTTGCAAGAGGCGAAAAAATCACTTGTCCCCATACGCGTGGGGATGATCCGTGGCACACCTCGACAAAGCCAAACATCAGAGTCTTGTCCCCATACGCGTGGGGATGATCCTTCGTTTCAGCTTGGACAGACTTTCTGCCCGATCTTGTCCCCATACGCGTGGGGATGATCCTGTCTAAAGCTGATAAAAACAACGAGTGTGATACTTGTCCCCATACGCGTGGGGATGATCCTCTATTATAGAAACAAGAGATAAGAAAGGGTTCCTTGTCCCCATACGCGTGGGGATGATCCTCCCAGTCAATCATCTTTGCATTGCCCTCACCGCTTGTCCCCACACGCGTGGGGATGATCCTTCTTCTTCGCATTCTACACATAGTAGTCTTACACTTGTCCCCACACGCGTGGGGATGATCCCCGTTGCACCGTCTTTTGTCAAAATATCGCAGTCTTGTCCCCACACGCGTGGGGATGATCCAGAACACCGCTCGCAGAGCCAACAAGCGTTCCTCTTGTCCCCACACGCGTGGGATGATTCTTACCTCTTTGTTTTGTGTTTGTAAGCACACTACTAAGCATACCGTCATCTATTGCTACGGAAAACGCTACCGACTTGATTGATTTTCCGGCAAGTACCTTTGCCACCAATTCGTAGAGTTCTTCGGCACTCCATTCTTTGTGTCTGTTTTTTTGTTTTAACACCTCCGAACTGCAAGCATATTTGAGCCGAACCCATTTCCTTATCATCTGGCGGAAATTTGTCTCATTTGCTCTTTCCGGTGTTTTCATCCATTCTCCTTTTCTGTATTTTTCAACAGCTTTTCTTTTGTACGCATAATCGTATTTCACAAAATTACCCTCCTTACCGGATGTCCGGTAAGGAGGGTAAATATCACTATAACAACGGGGTTAACGTATTTTTTGAGTATATTACTTTATATCTGCGTGGTGTGCCTGAATTGACTTTACGCCGAAGTGCTTGTTCGCTTTAAGTGACTTTATACCCTCGATGCTTGCCTTAGCGGCCGCCATTGTTGTGATATAAGGCACCTTATGTCTGATTGCTGACTTGCGGATGTAGCTGTCATCGTTTGCACTCGTCTTTCCTGCGGGTGTGTTGATGATAAGCTGGATATCGCCGTTTGCTATTGCATCGGTGATGTTGGGTCTGCCCTCGTACATTTTGTTGATACGTTCAGCGGTGATGCCTGCATCCTTTATCATATCATAGCTCTTGCCTGTTGCAAGGATACGGAAACCAAGCTCGCTGAATGATTTTGCGATTTCAAGCAGTTCGGGCTTATCTCTGTCACATACGCTGAGGAGAACTGTTCCCTCAAGAGGTAGCTTTACCTGTGTTGCCTCCTGAGCCTTGTAGTACGCTTCTCCAAATGTGGGAGCGATTCCGAGAACCTCGCCTGTTGAACGCATTTCGGGACCGAGAACGGGGTCAACCTCCTGGAACATATTGAAGGGGAATACCGCTTCCTTAACGCCGTAGTGGTTGATTACCTTGTCGTGAAGCTCGGGTACAGGGGAGGGCTTGCCTGTCAGCGATGATGTGATTATCTGTGTAGCAAGCTGTACCATGTTGATGTCGCAAACCTTTGATACCAGCGGTACTGTACGGGACGCTCTGGGGTTAGCTTCAAGAACATAGACAGTATCGTCTTCAATAGCGTACTGCATATTCATAAGACCGCATACATTCATTTCAACGGCAATCTTCTTTGTGTAATCCTTGATTGTTGCGACCTGCTTTTCCGTAAGGTTCATAGACGGCAGGATACAAGCGGAGTCACCGGAGTGAACACCTGCAAGCTCGATATGCTCCATAACAGCGGGAACAAAGCAGTTCTTGCCGTCCGAGATAGCGTCAGCCTCGCACTCTGTTGCGTGGTGGAGGAAACGGTCTATCAGTATAGGTCTGTCGGGGGTAACGCCTACTGCCGCAGACATATAGACCTTCATCATTTCGTCATCGTGCACAATCTCCATACCTCTGCCGCCGAGAACGTATGAAGGACGTACCATTACGGGATAGCCGATGCGGTTTGCGATTTCAAGCGCTTCGTCAACATTTACAGCCATTCCGGATTCGGGCATCGGGATTTTGAGCTTGTCCATCATAGCACGGAAGTGATCTCTGTCTTCCGCAAGGTCGATAGTTTCGGGAGTTGTACCGAGAATGTTTACACCGTATTTCTTAAGGTCGCTTGCAAGGTTGAGCGGTGTCTGACCGCCGAACTGAGCGATAACGCCGAGCGGCTTTTCCTTATCGTGAATCGAAAGAACGTCTTCAAGGGTGAGCGGCTCAAAGTAGAGCTTATCCGATGTATCGTAGTCGGTTGAAACTGTTTCGGGGTTGCAGTTTACGATGATAGATTCAAAGCCGAGCTTTTTGAGTGCAAGTGCCGCATGAACGCAGCAGTAGTCAAATTCGATACCTTGACCTATTCTGTTGGGACCGCCGCCAAGAATCATTATCTTGGGCTTGTCGCTGACAGGGCTTTTATCCTCGTCAAGATGATAGGTGGAGTAGTAGTAAGCCGCATTATCCGTACCGCTTACATGAACGCCTTCCCACGCTTCCTTTATGCCGAAGCCGATACGGGCATTTCTGATCTCTTCCTCTGTAACCTCAAGAAGTGAGCTTAAATAACGGTCGGAGAAACCGTCCAGCTTTGCCTGCTTTAGTACAGCCTTTTCGGGAACAGAACCCTTGATCTTGAGCAGTGCTTCTTCTTCGTCAACAAGCTCCTTCATCTGCTGTAAGAACCAGTCCTTAATCTTTGTAAGGGCATGGATTTCTTCAATAGTAGCGCCCTTGCGAAGCGCTTCATATATAACAAACTGTCTTTCGCTTGTGGGGTATCTCAGCTGTGCTAAAAGCTCTTCCTTTGTCATATCGTGGAAGTTCTTTGCAAAGCCAAGACCGTATCTGTCCTTTTCAAGTGAACGTATAGCCTTCTGGAAAGCCTCTTTATAGGTCTTGCCGATGCTCATTACTTCACCGACAGCTCTCATCTGTGTTCCGAGTTTATCCTCTGCGCCCTTGAACTTTTCGAATGCCCAACGTGCGAACTTGATTACAATATAATCTCCGTCGGGGTAATACTTGTCGAGTGTGCCGTACTTACCGCAGGGGATATCCCCCAGCGTCAGACCGCAGGCAAGGAGGGCGGAAACGAAGGCAATAGGGAAGCCTGTAGCCTTTGAAGCAAGAGCGGAAGAACGTGATGTTCTGGGGTTTATTTCGATTACAACAATACGTCCTGTTTCGGGATTACGGGCAAACTGACAGTTGCAGCCGCCGATAACCTCGATGGATTCGATAATGCGGTAAGACATTTCCTGAAGCTCTTTCTGAACATCTTCAGGAATAGTCAGCATAGGAGCGGAACAGAACGAGTCGCCCGTATGCACGCCGATGGGGTCGATGTTTTCGATAAAGCAAACGGTAATCTTGTTGTTGTCGGCATCACGGACAACTTCAAGCTCAAGCTCTTCCCAGCCGAAGATACATTCCTCGACAAGAACCTGACCTACAAGAGATGCCTGCAAGCCTCTTTCACATACGACCTTAAGTTCGTCTACATTATAAACCATTCCGCCGCCGGCACCGCCCATTGTATAGGCAGGACGAAGAACTACAGGGTACTTGAGTTCCTCGGCTATCTTGACAGCTTCATCAATCGTGTAAGCAACTTCACTTCTCGGCATACCGATACCGAGATCCTTCATTGCATTCTTGAACTCGATACGGTCTTCACCACGTTCGATAGCGTCGACCTGAACGCCGATTACCTGTACGTTGAACTTTTTCAGTACACCTGCCTTGTCAAGCTCAGAGCAGAGATTAAGTCCTGACTGACCGCCGAGGTTGGGCAGAAGCGCATCGGGACGTTCCTGCTCGATAATCTGAGTAAGTCTGTCGAGGTTGAGCGGTTCAATGTAGGTGATGTCCGCTACATCCGGGTCGGTCATAATAGTTGCGGGGTTTGAGTTTACAAGAACTATCTCGTAACCGAGCTTCTTGAGTGCTTTACAAGCCTGTGTGCCTGAATAGTCAAACTCACAAGCCTGACCTATGATGATAGGGCCGGAGCCTATTATCATAATTTTGTTAATGTCCTGTCTTTTTGGCATATTTCTCATCCTTACCGCACTTTTGCAGTGCGAAATTTTTATTTGCCGTATTGTTGGCATATTTTATTAGGATAATAATATCACAAAATCCGACAGAATGCAATAGAAAACTTCCGGATAGGGGAGATTTGTCATAAAAGTAACATTTTCAGGCGGATGTTCGGTTTTGGGTACGAAAAAGCCGACCTGCCGGAAAAGGTCGGCTGATGATATTCAATCATATTTTTTCAAATATAAGGATTTTCTGAGTTACTTTCTTGATTAAAGGGAGGTTTCTGAACGGTTTCAATATCGGCATGATTTCTGTCATACCACGGATGATATCGTCATTTTTTATACATCTGAAACCGTCTGCCGCTTTACCTAAATCATCAAAGGTATCAGCACCAAACACGAATTTTGCACCGGTGTCCTGAATTGATTTTTCGGTATGTTCCTTGTTTACCCACTTTTTAGCAAGGCACTCCATAAGCACTGTCGCATTATCGAATTTATCTCTGATAATCGACAGCATCTGAGCGTTTTCATCAGAGGTAAGATACATTGAAAGACCTTCGATTATAAATAGCATTTTTCCTCTTTTTGTTACCTTGTCAGCCCAAGCAGGATCGGTTGCGGAAATGCCTATTGTAGACACCCTGCCTGATTCGTGATATATTGCGTCACGAACCTCTATAGTTTCCGGCAGATCGACATTGTACCATATTATTCTGCCGTTATCCATACGGTAAAATCTTGTATCAAGTCCGCAGGCTATGTTTACAACTGTGCAATCGGGATTTTTGTTTATAAAGTCTTTGACCAATTCGTCAAATACGATGGTTCGTGCGATTACTCCGTTGCTCATCGTAGAATCATTTTCCGCTTTTGAAAAGTCATAGTCTATCTTATTGACAAGCTCTATAGCCTTAGCATCATAAAATTTAGCGTTCCTTTTTCTTGAATATTTGGCTCTTGCGTAAAAACTCTGTAGCATAGTTTCTGCTGAGCCTGTAAGCAGTGGATTGATTTTTTTGTCTTCCATAATATCTCCGTTAATACACAAATACATTTTGGTTAATCCTAACTAACCAAAATCATTTTACCACAAAGATGCGCCTCTGTCAATAAAAATCCAAGAGTATTGCGGCTGAAGAGCGGATTTAAACAGGTTATAATCGGTTATAAATCAAAATTTCATAATATCGAAATAAAAATGTAAAAAAAGACTTGACAAAGGAGTCAGGATTTGTTATAATAAATCACGTTGTGAAAACAACTCAAAAGTTTTATAGCTTTTGAGCCACTAGCTCAGGCGGCAGAGCACCTGCCTTTTAAGCAGGGTGTCCCGGGTTCGATTCCCGGGTGGCTCACCAAAGTCCTTCGATTAAATTCGGGGGACTTTTTTATTTGTGTTTTGATAAGTACCGAATTGCACTGAACGAAGCTGTTTTTGCGGTATCGGAAAAAATTTTGCGACAAAACTTGACATTGGGGCAGATATAGTATAATATATAATTATAATTATCAGAAAAGAGAACTGTATGACCAAAAAGGAAAGAGCAGGGCTTGTTATAGACGGGCTTGCCGAGTGCTATCCGGATGTGAAATGCGCTCTTGTTTATAAAAAGCCGCATGAGCTTCTGATAGCGACAAGGCTTTCGGCACAGTGTACCGATAAGCGAGTAAATATGGTTACTCCCGCACTTTTCGAAAAATTCCCCGATATTGACAGCTTTGCGGCGGCAGAGCCTGACGAGGTTGCGGAATATATACATTCGTGCGGACTATATAAGACAAAAGCTGTCGATATTGTTATGATGTGCAGAATGCTCCGTGATGATTTCGGCGGTGAAATTCCTGATACAATAGAACAGCTTGTAAAGTTGCCCGGGGTCGGAAGAAAGACAGCTAATCTTATAGTGGGCGACCTCTACGGTAAGCCTGCTCTTGTATGCGACACACACGTTATAAGAGTTAGCGGAAGGCTGGGTCTTACCGACGGAACAAAGGATGCGCTGAAGGTTGAAAAACAGCTTGCCGCAATAATAAAGCCGGACGACAGATTGATGATGTGTCACAGGCTTGTGTGGCACGGTCGGCTTGTGTGCAGTGCGGCAAAACCGAATTGCAGCGAATGCAGGCTGAGCGGTTTTTGTAAGTTCTTTTCGGGGACAAAATAAAATAACGGCTTGGAGTGAGTATTATGAAAGGAAAGGTACGCAACGCAATAATAATTGCCGCAGGCGTGCTTATCCTTACCGTAATGCTCACTGTTGTTTTATATTACTATAACGACAAATTAATGCGTGATAACGCATGGGTGTTCTCTGTGAATGAAACCTCGTACGATGAAAGCTCGTATTCGTATGAGCAAAAACCGGATCTTAATTCAGCGGATCTTGAAACGCTGATGCAGATTAAAGGCGTCGGGCGGAAAACGGCACACGATATTATAAACTATCGTGAAAAGCACGGGAAATTTACATCTATGTCACAGCTTAAAGAGATAAACTCGGTAGATGATGAAGTATATATGATACTGTGCAGTCGGTTTACCGTTGCCTCGTCGGGATATTACACTAAAAACGAGTCTTACGGCATTCGTAAGGTAAACCTCAATAAAGCTACCGTAGACGAGCTGATGAGCGTTGATGGAATAACGGAGGAAATCGCAAAGAATATTATATTGCGCCGTAAAGACCACGGAGATTATACCTCTGTAAGAGAACTTCTTGATACCGAGGGCATAACTATAACTCTTTACAGCAAAATTTCCGATAAACTGACAGTTTGATTTTATATTATTTTAGTGAGAAATTGCCAAAAAACTATTGATTTTATTGCAGTGATTTGGTATACTTAATTAATAAAGCATAACGCTTTATATATTTACAGGAAATACAAGGCGTTACGGAGGTCATTATGGATTATAATATCAAAGACGTATCCGGCAGACTGAAAAGCACAAGAGAGTACCTTGATATATCTGTCGGCGAAATGGCAAACAAAACAAACGTCACCACAGACGAATATATTTCACTTGAAAACGGAGAAAAGGATTTTTCGCTTTCATTCCTGAATCAGGCGGCGGACGCACTCGGCATTGAGCTTATAGAACTTCTTACAGGTGTTACGCCTAAGCTCAATACATATTCGATAGTCCGTAAGGATCAAGGCTTACCGATTGAGCGTCGGGAAAGATTTGCCTATCAGCACCTTGCCTATCTTTTTAAAAACAAGAAAATAGAGCCGTTGCTGGTAACAGCTCCTTATGATGAGGAGGAGCAGAAAAAGCCTATACACCTGTCAGTACACGACGGTCAGGAAATGGACTATATAATATCGGGAACGTTGAAGTTCCAGATAGGCAGTCATATTGAAACGGTAAGTGAAGGCGACTGCATTTATTACGACAGCATGAATCCGCACGGAATGATAGCCGTTGACGGCAAGGACTGCAAGTTCTTGGCGATACTGATCTGATAAACAAAGGAACGGAAAGAAAAGTATATGGAACAGGTTAAAAATTACTACAAGAGATTTGTAAAAGAAGGCTTTGATGAGAACGGGATACTGAATAAGTTCGAGATAGACTGCCCCGATAACTATAACTTCGGTTACGATATTATAGATAAGTTCGGAGAAATCGACCCTGACAGGAGAGCGCTTATCCACATCGACCTTCAGGAAAACCGTCACGATTTTTCCTATTCACAGCTTTCGAAGCTGTCAACGCAGGCGGCAAATCTTTTCAAGTCATACGGTATAAAAAAAGGCGACAAGGTAATGCTGGTACTGAAAAGGAACTACCAGTTCTGGATTGCGATAATCGCTCTTATCAAGCTTGGTGCGGTTGCTATACCCGCAACGCATCTGCTGACAACACACGACTTTACCTATCGCTTTGAACGTGCAAGCGTAAAAGCTATAGTATGTACCGGCTATAATCCCGATATAGCCAAGTATGTCGATGAGGCGCAGGAAGAAATCCATGCTGACGGCCTTGTTAAATTTATAGCAAACGGTCACAGGGACGGCTGGATTCCGTTCGATGATGAAATTGCCGGAATGCCCGAAACTATGGAGCGTGTGCAGACGGATACAAGGGAGCATATGCTGTTATATTTCACATCGGGTACTACGGGCTATCCCAAGATGGTTGTCCATAATCACAGATATGCACTCGCACATATTCAGACTGCGGCACACTGGCAGAATGTCGATTCTGACGGTGTTCATCTTACAATATCCGATACAGGCTGGGGAAAAGCCGCCTGGGGCAAGCTGTTCGGTCAGATGTCGCTCGGTGCGTGCGTGTTCGTGTATGATTTTGACAAGTTCATACCGACCGATATGCTGAGGATAATGCAGAACTATAAGATAACCTCATTCTGTGCGCCTCCTACCATGTTCCGTTTCTTTATAAAGGAGGGACTTGAAAACTACGATCTTTCGAGTCTTAAATATTCCGCTATTGCAGGCGAGGCACTCAACCCTGAGGTGTATAACAAGTGGCTTGAGTTTACCGGCCTTAAGCTGATGGAGGCATTCGGTCAGACCGAATCGACAGCACTGCTTGCAAATCTTGTAGGCATGACGCCTAAGCCCGGCTCAATGGGCAAGCCTACTCCGCTCTATGATGTCGACATTGTCGATGATGACGGAAATCCGGTGCCTGTCGGAGAAGTCGGTGAAATAGTAGTCCGTGCCGAACGTGGCAAGGACGGCCTTTTTGACGGTTATTACCGTGATGATGAGCTTACCGCTCAGGCATGGCACGACGGGCTGTATCATACAGGCGATACTGCTTGGAAGGATGAGGACGGCTACTTCTGGTATGTCGGAAGAAATGATGATGTTATCAAGGCAAGCGGTTACCGTATAGGACCTTTCGAGATTGAAAGCGTTCTGATAGCGCACCCGTCTGTACTTGAGTGTGCCGTTACGGGTGCACCCGACCCTATAAGAGGTCAGGTGGTAAAGGCAACAATCGTTCTTGCAAGAGGCTATGAACCGTCTGAAGAGCTTAAAAAAGAGCTTCAGACTTACGTTAAGAAGAACACTGCGCCTTATAAATATCCGAGAATAGTGGAGTTCGTTGACGAGCTTCCCAAAACTATCAGCGGCAAGATAAGAAGGGTACAGATTCGTAACGAGGATAACAAGAAAAACAGTTAATGACAGAATTCGCCGCAGGTAATACTTGCGGCGATAGTTTTAGAGGGCTTTATGGAGTATTACATCTATCTGTTGCAGATATTCGGCGGCGGTAACCCGAAAATTCACGAGGTGATAAAGGCATACGGTAATGCAAGACTTGCGTATGAGCATATCAGCAGCGGCGATATGTCGCATATACCTTCTAACCGTCACGAGTATGTCCGCAGAGCGTCACTCGAACGCTCAAAGGTGATAATGGATTATTGCACCGGGAATAATATCGGCATTGTCACAATTGATGACAGGAATTATCCCGAACAGCTTAAGAATATATATAATCCGCCCGTTCTGCTGTTTACTGCGGGAGATATAAACTGCCTGCAAGGTAAGCTGGCAGTGTCGATAGTAGGCCCCAGAAAGCCGTTTGGCAATGCGATAAGGCTTGCGGAAAATATTTGCTACAATCTTGCAAGAAGCGACATTGTTCTTGTAAGCGGCTTTGCACTGGGTATAGACAGGATAGCGCACAACAACAGCATCCGTCACCACAAGCCGACCGTGGCTGTGCTTGCCTGCGGAATAACTATTGATTATCCGAATAATTCATTCGGGCTGAGAAAGAACATAATCGACAACGGCGGACTTATTCTGTCGGAGCTGCTCCCGGACACACCGTGCAATTCCGATTATTTCAAATTCAGAAACCGTATTATTTCAGGGCTTTCAAAGGGTACTGTCGTGATAGGCGGCTACAACGGAAGCGGAAGCCTTATCACTGCAAACCATGCGTTCGAGCAGGACAGAGAGGTATTCTTTACTATACCTGACGATACGCTGGATAAGAAATACAGCCGTGTTATCAGATTTCTGCGTGACGGGGCGCATTCCGTTTATGATTTCTATGATATTATCAATGAGTTTTATCCGACTTACCGTGACAGAATCGACGATACATATCTTGATAAGGAACAGCTGACAAGCTTTGTGATGCACGAGGATGTCAGGGAAACAGCGCCTGCTGAGGATTTGCCGACGGTTTGTGAAGCAAAGGAACCTGAGCCTGCGAAAAAAGATGAGAAGAAGCCTCTGCCTAAGGTAAAGGCGGCAGATGCACCACGCTTTAAAATTACAGGTGTCAAGGATAAGGAAAAGGAAATAGATTATTTCCGAGTAACTCCTGAAAATGTGCTGAAAAAGCGGAAAAAAGCGGGAAAGCCTGCTACACTGAATGATACGGCAGTAAAAGAAAGAATTCCGCTAATAGCGCCGATTGCCGAAACCGATAACACAGACGTGAGTAAGGCAGAGCCGGTAACGGATACGGAAGAAAAGCAGAGCGGACAAATTGCGGAATCCGCAGGAAACGCATCGGAAGCCGCAGAAAACGCATCGGAAGCCGCAGAAAACGCATCGGAAGCCGCAGAAAACGCATCGGGAGCCGCAGAAATTCTCGGTATCATCGCAAACAGTGACGGAGTAACGCTTGATACGTTGCTTTCTGCCTGCAGCTTATCATTCGGGGAACTCAGCGAGATACTCGCCGACCTTGAAATAAGCGGCGCTGTATCCTGCGGTGCGGGCGGAATATACACGGTAAAGAAGGAGCGGTAATGAATCGTTCACAGCTTGACAAATACATAACCGACTATTACGGCGTCAGAGCCGAAAGATTGTTTGAAAAGAATCCCGGTTTTCAGGTTTATCGTCATAATGATACGAAAAAGTGGTTCGCTATGATAATGGATTTGCCTGAAAGCAGGCTCGGACTTGACGGGCAGAAAATTATAGATGTCGTCAATCTCAAGTGCGACCCTATCCTCATCGGGTCGCTGAGGCTGGAGCAGGGCTTTTATCCTGCGTATCATATGAATAAGGAAAACTGGATAACGGTCGCTCTTGATGAAAGCGTACCCGATGAAAAACTAAGGATGCTTGTCGATATGAGTTATGAGCTGACAAGGAAAAAGCTCAGAAGAAAAAATAAGTAAAGAATACCGCCCGTGAATGCAGTGAGCAAACACGGGCGGTAAATGTTTTATTTACTTTCTCATAAGTCTTAATGAATTGAAGATAGCAATTATCGAAACGCCAACATCTGCGAAAACGGCCGCCCACATATTAGCAAGACCTAAAACGCCGAGTACCTGAATTATCAGCTTTACACCGAGTGCAAATATGATATTCTGGAGAACTATGCGGTTTGTTTTTTTGCTGATTGCAAATGCGTCGGCAAGCTGCATTGGGTCGTCCTTCATAAGAACGCAGTCTGCGGTTTCTATGGCACTGTCAGCGCCTGTGCCGCCCATTGCAACGCCTATGTCGGCAGATGCTATTACGGGTGCGTCATTTATGCCGTCGCCTACAAACATTACCTTTTCATTGTCAGGAAGCTCCGATTTCATCTTAAGCGTAATTTCGCTCTTGTTTTCAGGGAGAAGCTCTGCGTAGTAATCTGTGATACCGAGCTTTTCAGCCGCCGCAGCCGCCGCAGATTTATTGTCGCCTGTGAGCATTACGACCTTCACACCGTGATTTTTAAGCATCTTTACGGCTTCAGCCGAGTGTTCCTTAGGCATATCTGCGATTTCGATAAGACCTGCATATTTATTGTCTACAGCCACATAAAGCACTGTGCCGTTTGCTTCGGGGCAGTTTATGCTGTAGTCAGCCATAAGTCTGCTGTTACCGCAGAGAACTGTCGTACCGGAAATCACAGCCTTTATGCCCTTGCCGGCTATTTCACTGCACTCGGTAATCTGTGACTGATCAATATCCGCACCGTATGCCTTTCTTACCGAAACGGCTATAGGGTGGTTGGAGTTGTTCTCGGCATAAGCCGCATATCGTAACAGTTCATCCTTGCTCATTCCTGCAGGCTCTGTCCTTGTGACCTCAAACTGACCTTTTGTAAGCGTGCCTGTCTTATCGAACAGTACGACCTTAGCCTTTGATATTGCTTCAAGGTAGTTACTGCCTTTAACCAGTATACCCTTTGACGAAGCCTTGCCGATACCTGCAAAGTATCCGAGCGGTACGGAAATAACCAGTGCGCACGGGCATGAAATTACGAGGAAGATAAGACCTCTTTGTACCCACGTTCCGAAATCAAAGCCGGTGAACAGGGGAGGGATAAGCGATATTATCACTGCCGCAAGTACGACTATGGGGGTGTAGTATTTTGCAAATACCGAGATGAAGTTTTCTGTCTTTGTCTTTTTCTCGACAGCGGATTCGACCATCTGAAGCATTTTGTATACCGTGCTGTCGGTGAACCGGCGTGTTGTTTTAAGCGTGATAACACCTGAAATGTTGATAGCGCCTGCGGGAACTTCATCACCGACCGTAATATCTCTCGGTAAGCTCTCGCCTGTGAGGGCTGATGTATCTATTGATGTGTTACCGCTTTCGACAATGCCGTCAAGCGGTATCTTTTCGCCGGGCTTTACTCTTATTATACTGCCGGTTTCAACGTTTTCGGGATCGACTGTTATATATTCGCCGTCAGTCAGAACATCGGCTGTTTCCGGCTTTGTCTTGATAAGAGAAGATATGCTTCTTCTTGACTTGTTCACGGCTATTGACTGGAAGAATTCTCCGACAGTGTAGAACAGCATAACGGCGACCGCTTCTTCGTATTCTCCGAGTACGATAGCGCCGATGCTTGCTATAAGCATAAGCGTGTTTTCATTGAAGAAATTCTTCTTTGCTATCGCCTTTATTGAAGTGATAGCTACTTCAAGTCCGCAGATAACGTAAGCTGCAAGATACATCGAAAGTATCGCTATCTTAGGCACAAGCTGCTCTGTACCGATAGTTTTTTCAAGGATAAAAGCGACTATGAACAGAATGCCTGCGCTTATCATCTTGACTATATCTTTAGTATAGCTTACCTTTTTCTCAACGTGGTTTTCCTTTTCGCTGACCGTTACATCCGGTTCAACGGCAGTTACCGTTGCTGTTACCAGTTTTAACAACTCCTTGTCGGAAATTATCTTTGACGGTGTTACGGTAAGCTCCTTATTGATGAAATTCATCTTTGCGCCGTTCGCATAATCCGACTTTTCAACTGCCTCTCTTACTTCTTCCGCACACTGTGCGCAGTCAAGGCCGTCTATTATATATTTCTTTTCTTTAAAAGTCTGTCTTTCCCTGACGGTTACATCGGGTTCGAGCTTTGCGACAACTTCGGTGACCGTTGTCATAAGTTCATCGGGCGAACACGAATTTTCCGTTTCAACGGTAAGTTCCTGCTTCATAAAGTTCATTTCTGCCGATTTCACACGTTCGTCCTTTTCGACTTCCGCACGAATCTCCTCTGCACATTGAGCGCAGTCAAGACCTTCTAAAATATAGATTCTTTTCATAAGCTACCACCTTTGATATGGTTGAAGTTTTGAACAATTGAGTAACTGTTCAAATGTATTACCCGAAAAAACAGGAGATGCTATCTCCTTTGATTTTTCCCGTTTTACTCCATAATATGTTCAAGCGCATTGCTGAACACCGTGTTTACATGGTTGTCGCTGAGCATATAGTAAACGACCTTGCCTTGCTTTTCACTGCGAACAAGCTCTGCCTGCCGTAATACTCTCAGCTGGTGAGAGATTGCCGATGCTGTCATTCCGAGCAGGGCGGCGAGGTCGCACACGCACATTTTTGAGCGTGACAGCGAGTAGAGGATTTTTATCCTTGTTTCATCGCTTATAGCCTTGAAGAACATTGACAGCTTTTCAAACTGCATCTGTTCAAGCATCCTCTCACGCACATAGTTTACTACGTCCTCGTGTATCACATTGCAGTTACAGAATTCATTTTCGTCTTTTGCAGTGATATTTTCCGACTTTTCTGATTTGCTGACCGCCATTTTAACCTCATTTCATTTGAACGGTTGTTCAACTGTTTGTATTATAACACCGTCATACTGCATTGTCAATAGTTTCTTTATGATTTTTTGCTTTTCCTGCAAAATATTTTTCTGCAATACAGGAAAAGAATGTTGTCTTATCGTTTTCGGTGAAATCCTCATCGTCAAGCATAGCCGATACTTCGTTCAGAAGCACATCGGCCTTTTCTCTTGTTTCTGTCGGAGAAGTGCCGTTGAAATACAGCTTTTCATCGCCTGACAGTATCAGATCCACAGTGTCGTCCGTCAGCAGTTCCTCGCTGACGCCGAGCAGTACCGCCATATCCGACAGCGTTTTTGCTCTCGGGGTCCTTGCACCGCTTATGTAGTTCGCAAGCGCTCTGTAGGTTATGGATACGGCAGACGCAAAGTCCGTCTTTTTATAGCCGTTTCTTTTAATAAGTATTTCCAGCTTGTCCTTAAGTTCCATAATTCCTCCGACTGAATTTCCTTTTACTATTATTATATCCTTACATTTACGGCTTGTCAATCAAAAAAATACATAAAAATTCGCTAAAATTCAACAATTATTCACTGTATGCAGTATATTATGCAGTTTTGTGCATAAAAATACTTGACTTTGATGTGAAAAGGTGTATAATATTCAATGTGAGTTAAATCAGAAAGCAGAACGCCCGAAAGCGTCTGTGAGATAGAAAGGAAATAATAAAATGGCTAAAGAAATCAAAAAGATCGTACTTGCTTATTCAGGCGGACTTGATACGTCCATCATCATTCCGTGGTTACACGAGAATTATCCCGGCTGTGAAGTAATCTGCGTAGCAGGTAACGTAGGACAGGACTCTGAAATAGTAGGTCTTGAAGAAAGAGCTAAGAAGACAGGCGCATCCAAGCTCTACATAGAAGATATACAGGACGAATTCGTAAACGACTTCATATTCCCCACACTTAAGGCAGGCGCAAAGTACGAGGGCTATCTGCTCGGTACTTCGTTCGCTCGTCCTCCTATAGCTAAAAGACTTGTTGAGATAGCTAAGAAGGAAGGCGCTGACGCTATCTGCCACGGCTGCACAGGTAAGGGTAACGACCAGGTACGTTTTGAACTTACTATAAAGGCTCTCGCACCCGAGCTTGAGATTATCGCTCCCTGGAGAATATGGGATATAAAGTCAAGAGATCAGGAAATCGAGTATGCAGAGGCACACAATGTTCCGATAAAGATTACACGTGAAACCAACTACTCAAAGGATATGAACCTCTGGCACTTATCACACGAAGGTCTTGACCTTGAAGACCCCGCAAACGAGCCTCAGTACAATAAGAAAGGCTTCCTTGAACTTGGCGTTTCACCCGAGCAGGCTCCCGACAAGCCTACTTATGTTACAATACACTTTGAAAAGGGTATCCCCACTTCGCTGGACGGCGAAAAGATGGACGGCGTAAAGCTCATCAAGACTCTTAACAAGCTCGGCGGCGAGAACGGCATCGGTCTGTTCGACGTTGTTGAAAACAGACTTGTAGGTATGAAGTCGAGAGGCGTTTACGAAACTCCCGGCGGAACAATTCTTTATCATGCTCACGAAGTTCTTGAAACTATCTGTCTTGATAAGGAAACACAGCACTACAAGTACGGTCTTGCACAGAAGTATGCAGACATCGTATATAACGGTCAGTGGTACACACCTTTAAGAGAGGCTATGGACGCTTTCGTTGACAAGACACAGGAAACTGTTACAGGCGACGTTAAGCTCAAGCTCTACAAGGGTAACATCATCAACGCAGGCGTTACATCACCCTACACACTGTACAGCGAAGACTTTGCTTCATTCGGTGAAGACGATGTTTACGATCAGACAGATGCAAAGGGCTTTATCAACCTGTTCGGTCTGCCGATAAAGGTCAAGGCTCTGCTTGATGCTGAGAGAAACAATAAGTAAGCTTTAAAAGCGTTACGGTAAATCCCGCAAGGTGTAAAACTATGCCTTGCGGCTTTTACGGTTTTTAAGATGCGATTTAAAACACGGTCGGTACGGCTGTGTTTTAAAAAGCGTTTTAATTACTTTTATATTTATAACGGAAAAAACAAAACGCTTTTTGCGTTATGAACATAAATCTGAAAGGAAATAACAGTATGTCTAAAATGATGTGGGCGGGAAGATTTTCAAAGGAGGTTGACTCAAAGGTCAACGATTTCAATTCTTCCATCTCATTTGATGCAAGAATGTACAAGCATGATATAAAAGGCTCTATAGCACACGCAACCATGCTCGGTGAGTGCGGCATTATCGACCCTGCGGACAGCAAGGTGATAATAGAAGGTCTTAACGGAATTTTAAGTGATATTGAAAACGGAACACTGCATTTCGATCCCAATGCGGAAGATATTCATATGTTCGTTGAGGCTGAACTTACCGCACGAATAGGCGATGCGGGAAAGCGTCTGCACACCGCAAGGAGCAGAAACGATCAGGTGGCTTTGGATATAAAACTTTATCTCAAGGATGAAGTCGATGAGATTGCAAAGCTTGTCCGTGAACTTATAAACACTGTTATAGATATTGCAAAGCAGCATACAGAAACGGTAATGCCGGGCTACACCCATTTACAGCGTGCACAGCCTGTTACATTCGCACATCATCTTATGGCATATGCACAGATGCTGACAAGAGATCTGACAAGACTTGCAGACTGTAAGGAAAGAATGGATGTAATGCCGCTCGGTTCGTGTGCGCTTGCAGGCACTACATATCCTCTCAACAGAAAGAGAACGGCCGAACTTCTCGGCTTCAAGGATATTACGATGAACAGCCTTGACGGCGTATCCGACAGGGATTTCTGCGTTGAGTTATGCTCCGATATTTCGATGCTTATGATGCACCTTTCGAGATTTTCGGAAGAGATAATCATGTGGTGCTCGTGGGAATTCAAGTTTATTGAACTTGACGATGCATATTCAACAGGCAGTTCGATAATGCCGCAGAAGAAGAACCCCGATGTTACGGAACTTATAAGAGGCAAGACGGCAAGGGTATACGGCGATCTGCAGACGCTTCTCACAATGATGAAGGGACTTCCGCTTGCATATAACAAGGATATGCAGGAGGACAAGGAGGCAATATTTGACGCAGTGGACACGGTAAAGCTGTGTATCTCGACATTTACTCCTATGCTTGCGACTATGACGGTACTTAAAGACAATATGCGTACTGCCGCCGCAAAAGGCTTTATCAATGCTACAGACTGTGCAGACTATCTCGTAAAGAAGGGACTTCCTTTCAGGACGGCATATAAGATAACCGGTACACTCGTTGCACTTTGCATAGAGAAGAATACAACGCTTGAACAGCTACCGATAGAAGAATACAAGAAGCTGTGCGAAACATTTGATAATGACGTATATGACGCTATCAGCCTTGATACCTGTGTTATGCAAAGAGGCGTTGACGGCGGACCCGCTCCGGATGCGGTAAAGCGTCAGATAGCTGAGCTTGAAGACAGACTGGGCGGTATCAACATCTGATGATAACTTATGAATACAGATTGCCGCACGATATAAATTCGTTCAGACGAAGCGTAGGCTGGTATGAGCTTTCGCCAAGACAGCTTAACTGTGCGCTTAAAAGCTCGGTGTTTGCAATAACGGCGCTTGACGGAGAAAAGGAAGTCGGCTCGGCAAGGGTAGTCGGCGACGGAGGCTATCAGTTTTTTATCAGCGATGTTATTGTACGTCCCGAATATCAGGGACAGGGAATAGGCAGAGAGATGCTTTCAAGGCTTATGGACAAGGCGTTGTCGGTAGCTGACGAGGGCGAAACGATAATGATAAATCTTATGGCGGCAAAGGATAAAGAGCCGTTCTACGAAAAGCTCGGATTTATGCGCAGACCTAATGATGAACGTGGCTGCGGAATGACAAGATTTCTTAAAAAATAAGAGGTGCTTATATGAGCGTAAAGGTGTATATTGACGGTCAGGAAGGAACGACCGGACTTAAAATTCTCGAACGTTTCAAGGACAGGAACGATATTGAAATAATAAAGATAGATGAGGACAAGAGAAAGGATAACGATGAGCGTAAGAAGTTTATATGCTCGTCCGATTTCACGTTCCTTTGTCTGCCCGACGCCGCCGCAAGAGAGGCGGTAGAGCTTGCAAAGGGCAGTAATGTCCGAATTATAGATGCTTCTACGGCACATCGGACAAATCCCGACTGGGCATACGGTTTTCCCGAACTTTCAAAGCAGCACAGAGAAAAGATTGCGGCTTCATCGAGAGTGGCTGTTCCCGGCTGCTATGCAAGCGGTTTTATTTCGCTTGTATATCCTCTTGTAAAGGCAGGCATAATGCCGAGCGATTATCCTGTTGTCGCTCATGCGGTATCCGGTTACAGCGGAGCTGGAAAGAAGGCTATCGCAGTGTACGAAAGCGATGAAAAGCCCGAAGAATTTTACAGCCCAAGACAGTATGCGCTTTCTCAGGAGCATAAGCACTTACCTGAAATGATGAAGATAAGCGGACTTGATTACAAGCCTGTATTTAATCCTCTGATATGCGATTATTTCAGCGGTATGGTCGTAACTGTTCCGGTTCTCACAAGACTTCTGCCGAAGAAATATACGCTTGCCGATATTCATAAGGCTTTCACTGAGCATTATGCAGACGCAAATCTTGTAAAGGTGATGCCTGTTATGGGCGAGGGTGTTCTCGAAAACGGCTTCCTTGCCGCAAACACATTATCGGGTAAGAACAATATGGAGATATTCGTTTGCGGAAACGATGAACGTATAGTACTTTGTTCAAGGCTTGATAACTTAGGCAAGGGCGCAAGCGGTGCGGCTGTTCAGTGCCTTAACATAATGATGGGCATTGACGAAACGACCGGACTTGTATAATAAGTGAGGTAATAACAATGGTTGAATTTGATAATTATAAATTAGTGGATAAGGGTGTATGCGCCGCAAAAGGCTTTAAGGCGGGCGGTATCAATGTCGGCATAAAGCCCGGCTCGAAAAAGCGTGACCTTGCTGTGATAAGCTGTGACACAAAGTGCACTGCGGCGGCAATCTACACACAGAACAAGGTGAAGGGTGCGCCGATAATCGTTACAAAGGAGCACCTCAAGAACGGTATCGCTCAGGCTGTTATCGTAAACAGCGGCAACGCAAACACCTGTAACTCAAACGGTATTGAGATTGCAGAGCAGATGTGCAAGCTTTGCGCAAACGAACTGGGTATTGATAAGAACGATATGATAGTAGGCTCTACAGGCGTTATCGGACAGAAGCTGTCAATCGACCCTGTGAAGAACAATATCAAGACGCTTGTAGACAGCATAAGCGAGGACGGAAGCTCGCTTGCGTGCGAGGCGATAATGACGACCGATACACGCAAAAAGGAGCTTGCGGTAGAGTTTACGCTTGACGGCAAGACCTGTCACATCGGCGGTATCAGCAAGGGCAGTGGTATGATTAACCCCAATATGGCTACAATGCTTGCTTTTATCACAACCGATGTAAAGATAAATGCGGAGCTTCTGCATAAGGCACTGAAAAGAACAGCCGACATTACTTACAATATGGTAAGCGTGGACGGTGATACATCCACAAACGATACACTGTGCATAATGGCGTCGGGACTTGCAGGAAACAAGGAGATAACGGCAGAGGACAAGGATTATGAAGTGTTCATAAACGGTCTTTACGCTGTAATGATGAACCTTGCAAGAGAAACCGCCCGTGACGGCGAGGGTGCAACGAAGCTGATGGAATGCGTTGTTGATCACGCACCTACAGAAGCTGTTGCAAAGAGCGTTGCACTGTCTGTTATAAACAGCAGTCTTTTAAAGGCGGCTATATTTGCGGCGGACGCCAACTGGGGACGTATTCTCTGTGCGATAGGTTATGCCGAGGGCGATTTTGATATTTCGAAGGTCGAGGTCGTTCTGTCATCCTCAAAGGGTAGTGTAAAGGTCTGCGAGAACGGCGCAGGCGTTGACTTCTCAGAGGACGAAGCGTTCAAGATACTGTCCGAAGACGAAATTGTTATCAGAATAGATATGCACGACGGTGCCGATAAATCGGTAGCGTGGGGCTGCGATCTGACTTATGAATATGTAAAGATAAACGCAGAATACAGAAGCTGACACCGAAAGGACAAAAGAAGATGGAACTTGAAAACGAAAAGAGAGCAAGTATACTCAGCGACGCACTTCCTTATATACAGCAGTATTCAAACAAGGTAGTAGTAGTCAAGTACGGCGGTAACGCAATGACAAACGATAAGCTGAAGCAGGCGGTAATGTCTGACCTTGTTCTGCTGTCGCTCTGCGGTATCAAGATAGTGCTTGTACACGGCGGCGGACCCGAAATAAACGCAATGCTGAAAAAAGTCGGCAAGGAGAGCAAGTTCGTAAACGGCCTTCGTTACACCGATGAAGAAACGATAAACATCGTTCAGATGGTGCTTTGCGGTAAGGTAAACAAGGATCTTGTCGATCTGCTTTACAGCCACAAGGGCAGAGCGGTAGGTCTTTGCGGTCTTGACGACCATATGATAGAGGCAGAACAGCTTGACCCGGATTTAGGTCTTGTAGGCGAGATTACTCAGGTAAACGTAAGCCTTATAAACGATGTTCTCGAAAAGGGCTATATCCCTGTAATTTCGACCGTTGCGGCAGGCAAGGACGGTACTGTTTACAATATAAACGCAGATACGGCAGCGGCAAGAATTGCGGCTGAGATGAAATCCGAAAACCTTATCCTTATGACAGATATAAAGGGACTTCTTGAGGATAAGGACGATGACAGCACGCTTATACATACTGTCGGAGTTTCAGAAGTGCCTTATCTCAAAAAGCAGGGCATAATCTCAGGCGGTATGATACCTAAGATAGATTGCTGTGTCGAGGCTGTCCGCAGAGGCGTAAAGAAAGCAAATATCATTGACGGCAGAATACCTCATTCAATACTTATAGAGCTGCTTACAAACGAGGGCGCAGGTACAATGATTATCTAAGGCACCGATGCAGGCGGAAAGGACAGATATGAATACTATAGATAAATTCAATTCTCATATAATGGGATCATACGGCAGGCTGAATGTTGTTCTTGACAAGGGCGAGGATGATAAGGCAGTTGACGAAAACGGCAAGACGTATATAGATTTCGGAAGCGGTATCGGCACAAACTCGCTCGGTTACTGCAACAAGGAATGGGCTGACGCTGTGTGCGAACAGGTACGCAGTATACAGCATACCTCAAATTATTATTACACAAAGGTACAGGCTGAGTTTGCCGAGAGATTATCGGAAGCTGCAGGAATGAAGAATATGTTCCTTTGCAACAGCGGTGCTGAGGCAAACGAATGCGCTATCAAGATAGCAAGAAAGTACAGCTTTGACAAATACGGCAAGGGCAGATACAATATAATCACCCTTGTAAATTCATTTCACGGCAGAACGCTCTGCACGCTGTCGGCTACGGGACAGGACGTGTTCCACAACTACTTCTTCCCGTTTGTTGACGGATTTATAAACGTTGAAGCGAACAATATAGAGGATCTTAAGGCGAAGCTCGATGATACGGTATGTGCCGTAATGTTTGAATATATACAGGGCGAGGGCGGTGTTGTGCCGCTGGAGCAGAAGTTCGTTGATGCTATATTTGAACTTTGCGCCGAGCGTGATGTGCTGACGATTTCGGATGAAGTACAGACAGGCGTCGGCAGAACGGGTAAATTCCTTGCAGGCGATAATTTCGGAAAGAAAGCCGATATAATAACGCTTGCAAAGGGCATAGCAGGCGGTATCCCGATGGGTGCGTGCCTCAGCGGTGACAAGTGCGCAGGTGTACTTACTCCCGGAACACACGGTTCGACATTCGGCGGAAATCCTATCGCTTGTGCAGGCGCAATTGAAGTGCTGAAGAAAGCGGCAGATCCGATTTTCTTGTCACAGGTTGCAGATAAGGGAAGATATATAGCCGAAAAGCTGAAAGAGATACCAGAGGTCGAATCGGTTACGGGTATGGGTCTTATGATTGGCATAAAGCTAAAGACCAAGAATGCAAAGGATATACTGAATGCCGCTCTTGAACACGGACTTCTTATCCTTACCGCAAAGGAAAAGTTAAGACTTCTTCCTCCGCTCACTATCTCTTATGAGGATATTGACAGAGGTCTTGAAATACTCGCAGAACTTTTAAAATAAAATAAAAACTAAAACCGAAAGGAAAAAATTATGAAACATTTACTTAAGATGATGGATCTCAGCACAGAGGAAATCATTGAGATTCTCAATCTCGCAGATCAGCTCAAGTATGAGCTTAAGCACGGCATTCCCCACGATCATTTAAAGGGTAAGACGCTCGGTATGATCTTCCGCAAGGCTTCTACAAGAACAAGAGTTTCCTTTGAAACAGGTATGTATCAGCTCGGCGGCAATCCCCTTTACCTTTCAGCAAGCGATATGCAGATAGGCAGAGGCGAGCCTATACAGGATACCGCAAGAGTTTTATCACGATACATTGACGGTATTATGATAAGAACATTCGATCAGGCTGAGGTTGAAAATCTTGCGGAATACGGCAATATCCCGATAATCAACGGTCTTACGGATCTTTCTCATCCTTGCCAGGTGCTTGCTGACCTTATGACAATCCGTGAGTACAAGGGTAAGCTTGACGGTCTTAAGATGTGCTACATAGGCGACGGCAACAATATGGCAAACTCGCTCATTGTCGGCGGCTTAAAGACGGGTATGAGTGTATCTGTTGCCTGCCCTGAGAACTACCACCCTGCCGCTACAACACTTGCGTTTGCTAAGAAGTATGACTGCTTTGAACTGACAGACGATCCGATAAAGGCCGCAAAGGACGCAGACGTTATCTTCACAGACGTATGGGCATCTATGGGTCAGGAAGGCGAAGCCGAAATCAGAAAGAAAGCATTCAAGGGCTTCCAGATAAACGATGAGGTTATGGCTGTCGCTAAGCCCGACGCTATGGTACAGCACTGCCTGCCCGCACACAGAGAAGAAGAAATTACAGCCAAGGTATTCGAAGAACACGCAAACGAAATCTTTGACGAGGCTGAAAACAGACTCCATGCACAGAAGGCGGTAATGGTACTGCTTATGGGCAATAAGGATTGATCCGGATAAAACTTAAATATCCGATACGGAGCAACGCATTATGTTGCTCCGTATTCGTGTAATATGGGGGGATAGTCATGACTAATCTGCTTATAAAACTGTTCGTAAAGGACAGCAAAAACACATCCGATCCCGCTGTCAGAAAGCGTTACGGGTATCTCGGAGCATTTACCGGCATCGTACTTAACATACTTTTGTTCCTCGGAAAGCTGATTGCAGGTATATTATCCGGCGGTATCTCCGTAATCGCTGACGCATTCAATAACCTTTCAGACGCAGGCTCATCAATAATGACCTTTGTCGGCTTTAAAATGGCAGGAATGCCTGCAGACAGCGAACATCCCTACGGTCACGGCAGAATGGAGTATGTTTCTGGCATAATAATTTCTTTTATCATAATGATGATGGGCTTTGAGCTTGGTAAAAGCTCGGTCGAAAAAATCTTCTCGCCCGAAAAGTCGGAGTTCAGCATACTCGCCGTATCGGTGCTTGGAGCGTCGCTTCTTGTGAAGCTGTGGATGGCACTGTTCAACACAAAGCTCGGTCGGAAAATAGACAGCGCCACAATGAAAGCTGCAGCGGCAGATTCGCTTTCAGACTGTATTTCTACATCGGTAGTAATCATCTGTATGTTCATACAGCTGTTCAGCGGCTTTGAACTTGATTCATACGCAGGTATCATTGTTGCGCTTTTTATCCTCTACACAGGCTTCAATACATTCAAGGAAAGCCTCACTCCGCTACTTGGCACAAAGCCTAAAAAGGAACTGGTGGAGGAAATTGAAAACACTGTAATGAACTATGACGGAATAGTCGGCGTACACGATCTTATGGTGCATGATTACGGTGTAGGCAGAATGGTAATATCGCTCCATGCCGAAATAAGCAGTAAAACAGATATAATGCTTGCACACGAGCTTATAGATCTTATAGAGGACGATCTCAGGGAAAAGTACAGATGCAGTGTTACGATACATATGGATCCTGTCGTTGTGGATGACAAGAAAGCGGACGAGGTAAAAAAGGTGGTTCTTGATATAATAAAAAATATCGACAGCAGCCTTACTATCCACGATTTCCGCATTACCGACGGTGTTTCAAGGATAAATGTAATTTTCGATCTCGTAACGCCTTTCGGCTTCAGATATAAGGACGGGGAGCTTGCTTTTATGATAAAGAACGCAATTGCGGAAAAGGACGGCAGGCTCAATGCCGTAATCACCGTTGAACGTTCAATGTGCTGAATAATGCTTTTTAACGCACAAAGTCACAAAAGACTTTGTGCGTTTATTTTAAGTTGACTTGATACGGATTTTGTGATAAAATAAAACTATACTATATTATGAGAGAGTGTTTGTATGAACGGCAATAACGGAAAATGCGGAAAACTGTTTGTTATAGAAGGGCTTGACGGATGCGGTAAAAGCACACAGCTTGAGATGCTGAAAGCAAGCGCAGACAGCAATATCCGTTTCATCAGCTTTCCGAATTACAACAGTGCAAGCGGTGAGATAATCAAGGACTATCTCAGCGGTAAATTCTGCGAGGAAAACGGCAGAACGGGCGCATATACGGCCGGCAGTTTCTATGCGATAGACCGTTATATCAGCTACAAGACCGACTGGGAAAAGGATTATAAAGCGGGCAAGACCATAATAGCCGCAAGATACACCTCCTCAAATGCGATATATCAGATGGCAAAGCTGGAAAAATCCCAATGGGATGAGTACCTTGAGTGGCTTGAGGACTACGAATACGATAAATTCGCAATTCCACGTCCCGAAAGGATTATATTTCTGGATATGCCCGTAGAGGTGTCGCAAAAGCTCCTTTCCGCACGTTACGGCGGAGATGAGGCGAAGAAGGATATTCACGAAAGCAACGTTGCTTTTCTGAAGGCCTGTCGGGAAACGGCGCTATACACAGCCGACAAGAAGGGCTGGTATATACTGCCGTGCTCGGACGGTGAAAATCCTTACACTCCCGAAAAGATAAATAAGGAATTATCGGCGCTGATTTACGGCTGATAACAGGCAAAAGCAAGGTAATATAAAGTGTTGGAATTAAAGAAAATTGAACTCAGCGACAAGCAGTGGATAGATCCGCTTCTGAAGCTGTCTGATTTCAGAGGTTGTGAGTATAACTTCACAAATAACTTTGTGTGGAGCGGTGTTTACAACATTACTGTAGGACGTTTTCAGGATTTTTATGTATCAAAGCACGGAAACTGTTTCGTGTTTCCCGCAGGAAAAGGCGATACGGACGCACTGCTTTCAGAACTAAAAAATTACTGTGACAGTACGGGAATTCCGTTTGAATTCTGCAGTATGGATATAAAGGACAAGCAGATGCTTGAACAGCGTTATCCCGGTATGTTCACCTTCGATACAAGTGAAGATCTGTACGACTATGTGTATCAGTCGCAGTCGCTTGCAACGCTCGGCGGAAAGAAGTTGCATTCAAAGCGTAATTATATAAACCGTTTTAAACAGCTTAACTGGAACTTTGAGGATATTACGCCGGACAATATTGACGAATGCAAGCAGATGAGCCTTGAATGGTGCATACGCAATGATTGCGATAAAAGCGAGGATAAGTCGGAGGAAATGTGTGCTGTCGGAATAGGACTCGAGCATTTCTTCGACTTAGGTCTTGTCGGCGGAATCCTGAGAGTCGACGGCAGGATACAGGCGTTTTCGTACGGCGAACAGCAATGCAGTGATACATTTGTAACCCACGTTGAAAAAGCGTTTACCGATTATGACGGAGCATATCCGATGATAAACTATATGATGGCAAACAGGTTCTGTAAAGGACTTGAATATATAAACAGGGAAGAGGATATGGGAGAGGAGAATCTCCGCAAGGCGAAGAAGTCTTATCACCCGTGTTTTATGGTTGAGAAGTTCAGTGCGGTTTATAATGCCGGGAAAGGACAATCAGAATGATATATGTATTTTTAGCGGACGGATTTGAAGAAACCGAGGCAATTGCCCCGATTGACATTTTAAAGAGATTTGGAAAAGAGGTAGTCACCGTCGGAATAGGCGGCGGTAAGATTACAGGCGCACACGGAATTACGGTTATTGCCGATATTACCGACAGCGATGTTATTATGACAGATAAGGTCGAGATGATAGTTCTTCCCGGCGGTATGCCCGGAACGCTCAACCTTGAGAAAAGCCCCGTTGTACAGGCGGCTATAAAATTCTGCACCGATAATAAGAAAGCGATAGGTGCTATCTGTGCCGCTCCGTCTATAATCGGAAAGCTTGGACTTCTGAAAGGCAAAAAGGCAACTTGCTTCCCCGGCTTTGAACAATTCCTTGAGGGTGCAATGTTCACGGGCGACCTTGTAAATATTGATGATAACATAGTTACCGCAAAGGGCGCAGGTGCGGCTGTAGAATTCGGACTGGCACTCGGAGCATTACTCTGCGGTGAAGGAAAAGCAGAAAAGACAGCTAAGTCTTTACAGTGCAGATGAACGTAAACGAGCAGAAAAAACAACTGAGAAAAGCCTTGCTTCAGAAGCGAAAACTGCTTTGTGACAGTGAAACGGCTGTTAAAAATGCCGCTATAACCGAGAATCTTTTAAGCCTTGAAAAAGTGCGGACGGCGGATACTATACTGCCGTTTGTTTCGACAGACGGCGAGGTGGATACGAGAGAATTCATAACGCAGTGCCTGAAGGCAGGAAAGAATGTCGCTGTACCGAGATGTATAGACGGCAGTAATATGGAGTTTTGCGTGATACATACGTTTGACGATCTTGAAAAAGGTATGTACGGAATTGACGAGCCGAAAAAGAGTTGTGCTGTGATTGATGCCACCTGTGCAGAAAACAGCGTGCTGATAGTTCCTGCACTCTGCTTTAATGCTAAAGGCTTCAGACTCGGTTACGGCAAAGGCTATTATGACAGATTTATAAACGGTTACAAGGGCTATACTGTCGGAGTATGCTATGAAGAATTTCTGACGGAGGATATACCTGTCGATGATTACGACAGATGTGTTGATATAGTCATTACAGAAAAACGGAAAGGACAAAAATATGGAGAATAATCCTATGGATTTAACTCATAAGGATGAAAATACCGAAAGCACCGAAGAACGCACAATTATGATGGATTCGATAAAAGCACTTCATACAGGCGAAGTGCGAAACGAGGATTCATCTTATGACAGCGGATACGAAAGCGTTCCGGGCAGTGAAGAATCGCTTTCTGGGGACGGTGAGCCTGCGGAGGACGAGGTAACCGAAGAAGAATATCAGGAATATCTTGCGGCAAAAAAAGAACGCAACAAGAAAATTAAAGCGAAAAACTGCCACAGAAGAACGTTTTCACATATTCTCACAGGCGTTCTGCTGTCAGTTTTCATCATATCAATTTCTGCGTTTCTTGCTACATACATTGTAAAGTCGGCACTTGATTTTACGGGTATCGGAAAAACCTATTGTCAGGCCGAGATACATATAAACGAGGATTCGACAACAGATGAAATCGCTCAGGATCTTGCAAATCTCGGTATTATAAATATGCCGGATGTGTTCAAGCTCTACACTAAAATGTTCGGCAAGGGTGATAAGTTCATAAAGGGTACTTTCACGGTTGACACAACTATGTCGTACAGTGCGCTTATTTCTGAGCTGCAGACAGTGTCTACTGTAAATCAGACGGTTTCAATACAGATAACCGAGGGTATGACTATTGATGAGATTGCTCAGATGATGGAGGATAACCGTGTCTGCCGTGCCGAAGATTTCATGGAGCAGTGCAAGACGCTCGGAGATACTTATAAATTCCAGAAACGTCTTGAGAATAAAAAGCTGAAATATTATCAGATGGAAGGATATATATTCCCCGATACATACGAGTTCTATATTCTTCCTGCCCTTGAGGACAATAAAGAACTTGATACAAGCGAGTATGCCGCAGATGCTCTTGATATTATATATCAGAACTTCAATAACAAGCTGACGGCACGTTACTATAACCGTATGAGCGAGCTTGGGCTTACGCTTGACGAAACCATAACGCTTGCTTCGATAGCACAGCGTGAGGCGGATACTACGACCAATATGGGCAATGTTGCATCGGTATTCTTCAACCGTATGGCTGATGCGGAAGCATTCCCGCATCTTGAATCGGACGTTACCGTACATTATGTTGATGAGCATATAAAGCCGCATCTCACTTCATCGCAGTACGATCAGAAAATGTTTGACGCATATAACACCTATAAGTGTGACGGTATACCGATAGGACCTATCTGCAACCCGGGACTTGACGCTATAAAGGCAGTGCTTTATGCGCCTGAAACAAGCTATTACTATTTCTGTGCAGACCCTGACACAACAGAAATGTATTTTGCAGAAACTATTTCGGAGCATGAGGAGAATCTCCGCAAGTGCGGACTGGACCATGCGATAGCCGAATAATCAAACAATCAATATTCCGCCGCAGAGCTTTCTGCGGCGGAATGTCATAATAAGGTAAAAGAAAGGTTAAGTTTATGTTAGAACTTTTATCGCCTGCGGGTGATCTTGAATGTCTTATGTCAGCCGTTGATTACGGTTGTGACGCTGTATATCTCGGAAGTACAATGTTCGGTATGAGAGCAGGTGCGGCAAAATTCGATCCCGAAACGTTGAGGAATGGCGTTGAATACGCTCATGCAAAGGGTGTAAGAGTATATCTTACCTGCAATACCGTTCCGTCAAACGATGAGATAGAACTGCTCCCCGAATTTATAAAAACCGCATACGACTGCGGAATAGATGCCGCAATAGTAAGCGACATCGGCTGTATTGCTCTTATAAAGCGTACCGTTCCCGATCTTGAGATTCACGTTTCTACACAGGCGGGAGTAGTAAACTATGTAACTGCAAACGTGCTGTACAAGATGGGCGCAAAGAGAGTAGTGCTTGCCCGTGAGGTAGATATTGAAAATATAAAGCGTATAAGGGATAACATACCTGAGGATATGGATATTGAAGTGTTCGTTCACGGGGCAATGTGCGTTTCATTTTCAGGGAGATGCCTGCTTTCCGCTTTTATGACAGGCAGAAATGCCAACAAGGGCGAATGCGCTCAGCCTTGTCGCTGGAAGTATCACTTAGTGGAAGAAAAACGCCCCGGCGACTACTATGAACTGTCTGAGGGCGATGGCGGCTCTTATATCCTTAACGCTAAGGATATGTGTATGATAGAGCATCTTAAAGAGCTTAAGGATGCAGGCGTTACCAGTTTCAAGATTGAAGGCAGAGCGAAATCCGCATATTATACGGCAACGGTAACGAATGCTTACAGAGCTGCGCTTGATGCAGTGAAAAACGGTGAACCGATTCCGAAGTGGGCGGTTGATGAAGTTTATAAGGTGAGTCACAGACAGTATTGTACCGGCTTTTATTTCAACAAGGATGACGCAAACCAGTATTACGAGAACAGCGGCTACATTCGTGAGTGCGACTTTGTCGGCGTAATTGACAGCTGTGAGAACGGCAGGGTGAATATCACGCAGAGAAACTATTTTACCGTTCACGATGACCTTGAAGTGCTGTCGCCCGGAAAAACGCCTGTAAAGCTGGATATTCCTTATCTGATAAATTCAAAGGGCGAGCAGACAGAGATAGCAAACCGTGCGACAGAAAAGATGTACTTTGACTATCCCGTTTCTTTCCCTCCTCATTCGATAATAAGAAAACCGTTGAGCAAATAGTAAACTACGGAGGTAACTATCATGCTGAAAGCTCCGCAAAACCTGTTCGCTACTGCTTATGACGGATCGGTGCGATCCGACTGGCAGACGGTAGAGGGCGCAGACGGCTATATATTGCAGTTCTATAATGCAGATGAACCGGAAAAGTGCATAAAAACACGCTATGCACAGAATAACTCAAAGCTGATACTTGGGTTTCGCAACGGCAGAAAGTATGTTGTACGGGTAAAAGCGTTCAGCTATCGTGACGGGAAAGAGGTATACGGTGAACTGTCACAGCCGGCAGAATTTACGCCGATGTGCCATCACCTTAAAGCTCAGAATGTAATCACGATGAACAAGGGCGAAACGTCGCAGATAGTATGGGAATGCAGAAATAAAGTGCCTGCCGTTACTTTTGAATGCGATGACAGTGATGTGGCGACCGTAACAAAGGGCGGACAGGTTACTGCCGTTTCGGACGGTACGGCTGAGATAAAGCTAACAGCTGATGACGGTCAGACTTTTACTGTTAAGATAATTGTAGGCAGGGATATGTCACATTATCCGGCTACGGCAAGAATCATGCTCTGCGGCGATATAATGTGTTCGCTTGAGCATCAGCGGAAAGCCGCTTTGCGTTCGCTTGATTTTACAGACGCATTCAGAACGCTTAAAGATACGGTCGGTTCAGCCGATTATTCTGTAGCGGTGCTTGAAACCACCTGCTTTGACGGAGCACCGTTTGAATATGAAAAGATACGCACAGACAGTGGAAGCCCCAATTGCAATTCTCCGTCCACCTTCATAGATGCAGTGAAAAACTGCGGATTCAATGCACTGGTAACCGCTAATAATCATAACTGTGATACAGGGCTTGAAGGGCTTCACGCTACCGTACAACGTATCAGAAACAGCGGTATGGTAAATATCGGTACGCTTGACGATGAAACTCATATTGCCGATATAAACGGCATAAAGGTAGGATTTGTCGCAGTAAATTCAATATCAAACGGGCTTGAGAAAAATATACCGCCCGAAATTATCGGGAAATATGAGCCTGAGCATTTCAGACAGCTTGTTGAAACGCTTAAAAATGAAGGCGCAGAGTATATAATCGCATATCAGCACTGGGGTGTTATGAATTCCGTTACGGTTCGAAATTCTCAGATAAAGACGGCTGAATATATGGCGCAGTGCGGTGTGGATCTTATTATCGGTTCTCATCCGCACGTTATGCAGAGGGTCGGTAAAATACACACATCCGCCGGCAGAGATGTGACGTGCTTCTATTCTTTAGGCAATCTTTTGTCATCTATGAAAGAGCTTCGTGAAAACCGTGAGAGTGTAATTGTAAATCTGATTCTCACAAGGACCGAAAGCGGAGTAAAGTCCGATATATCGTGCATTCCGACGCTTTGCAAGGATACCTCCGACGGATATACGGTAAGCGTTCTAGACGGGTCGCTGACACAAACAGAACAGATTTCCGAAGATCGCATAAGAGATATACTCGGCAAGGAGGGCGTTATACGAAAATACCCTAAATTCTTGCTGCAAGGCTCAGCCGTGCTGAGAAATATATTCCGTGACAGCGGTTTTTCTTATGACGATACCGCTCTTATTCTGTCGCCGTTATCGCTTGTAAGCAAAAAAAGTAATCTTTCGGGAAAAGCCGGCAGCCAAAGAAATAAAATTGATATAAATAAAAATTTCAAATCGTTTTTAGACGGTTCAGACAGCGATTATATCGTAATCGACCTTTATACAGCGGCGGCTGTTTCGTGCTACAGGTACGGCGACAGCTTCTATACGGCATCAGGAAGTTTTATTTCTTCCGATTTTTACAATTCCAATAAAGACAGGCTTGAAAAAATATCTCCGCCTTTTGACGAAAAAACAGTAAAATCTGCGCTTAAAGAATATGCGAAAATTGTCTTGTCAAAATATGATAAGGATAAAATCATATTAGTGCGGTTAAAATTCAGCAATATCTGCGTAATAGAAAATCAGCTCAGAAACGGTAAAAGCAGAAATGCGCTGAATAAGCGGTTGAGGCTGTATGAGGATTATCTTATTTCGCTTTTACAGCCGGTGGTTATTGATGTTTCCGGCAATTATTTTATGTCGTCAAAAAGTGACAATATGATGTCCTTTGAGCCGCTTTTCTACGATGATGTAAGAATCAAGCTGAACTCAACGGTAAAACGTATCCGCAAGGATACATATTTTTCTGCACCGGAAATAAGGCTGCAGCTTATGCGTGTCATAAAGTACTATGATAATATGACGGCAAGAGCCTATCAACCTGAACTGCTTGACAGAAATTATGTATCGGACAGAATGGCAGAGCTTACATCAAAACAGTTTGTCGCTGAGAATTTCGAGTATTTTGTATATCTGCGTGAAAATGAGATCCGTACCTATGAGGACGCAAAAATCCTGCTTTCCGCTAAAGCCGGTGCAGAAAGGCTTATCTCGGCAATAAAAGCCGCTGAGTGTATTGACGGCGACCTTGGCGATTGCAGTTACGATGATATAAGGATTGTTTTCGATGAGAACTTCCTTATGAAAAAGCAATTATCCCGTAAACTTTCTGAGGTTTACAAATATACTGTTCCCGATAACTGCGAACATATTTTTCTTATCAGAAATGACCGCAAATTGCTTGAAGACTACGAAGCACGTCATAAACCTGTATTGGTTGACATCTGGGGAAGCTGTATTTCCCGTGAATCCGTTAACCGTAATTCCTCAGGTATCTATGTCGATAAGTACATTTTCAAGCAGCCGTTTTTGCTTGCAGACGAGCCTGAAATACCGTTTGACAACGATTTGAAGGCTGATAAATTCTGCGGCAGTAAGTGGCGAAGACGCACTGTCAAAGAGGCATTTTTGCACGAAGGAAAACGCATTCTATCTGACAGTAATGCCGAATGGCTGATTGTTGATATGTACGACCTTATCTGCAATATGCGTAAGTACCGCGGTTCGCTTTTCGAGGTGGATGATTTCATACTTCGCACTGCTTTTTACAAGTCGATTTCCGATAAATGCGAAAGCACATATTTATTTAAAGAAAGAAGCCGTGAATATCTCGAAAGAGCGCTTGAAAACTTCTGCAAATTTGTCACAGAGCGCTATGGAAAAAACATTATTTTAATTAAAGCCGATCTTAAAGACCGTTATATTTCGCTTGACAATACGTTAGAAATGTTATCTGACAGCGATAACACGTTCAAAACCAAAAAAGCATTTATAAACGGATTTGAAGAAGAATTCGCACGTCTTACCGATTGCTGTGTAATTGATATTTCTAAAAGGTTTTATGCCGATGACCGCTTTGCACTTGGCGGTGCGCATATTGTCCATTATGAAGATGAGTTCTACAGTCAATGCTGTAAGCATATAACGGCTTTCATCGGCGGTTCGGAGAGCCGCTATACCGATAAAGTCGATGAGGAGTATATTGCTCTGAGAGATATGAAAATTAGATAAAGATTAGCTATCCCCGTACAGTTTAATGCTGTACGGGGATAGTTTTGTATATGTGCCCGTTTTATCGGACAGGGGATATGGTAAAATTTATAATGGTAAGGTGAATGCACTTCTACACAACTACACAACGAGAGCCGCACAGACTTTCGACTGTGCGGCTCAGGTTGGTGCCGAACTAAGATACAACATAAAAATTATTTCAATCCACCGATATTATCTACCGGACCTTTATATTATACAGTTTATGCGGAAAAATTTCAAGATGATACCGAACTATATTATGGGATTGTCGCTATGCACAAATGCAATGACTAAAAATTGTTGATTTTCACGATTGACGTAAGTGCATCATTACGATATAATGTAGAAAAGCAGCAGATAATAACACTATGATAATACATATAAATTGAAATTGATTTCAATAAATTCGACAAATTCTCTCATGGATTTGCAAAAAAATTACTTTTTCTTTCAGAGAAGCATTGAAATTTACATTTGCTGATAGTATACTGAATTTAGTAATATAATTCGATGGAGGATTATTATGGATCATATTGCTCATATAAAAAATACAGGCGGCTTAGATAATGAAAGTGTTACCGAAGAAACAGTCAGCGAGCATTGTAAGAAAACTGCTTTGTTGGCTCGTAGTTATTCAGCCCCGTTCAATATGGAAAGTACAGTTTTCGTTTCTGCTTTATTACATGACTTAGGAAAGTTAAACAACGATTTTGATGGATATATAAAGCACGAGAACGGCATTAAAAGAGGCGAAATCGATCACAGCTATGCGGGAGCAAAATTTCTTTTGGAACTGGTTTCAAACGATGATGATAAATATAAAAAAGAAGTCGCAAGGTTAATTGCGAGAATCATCATTTCTCATCACGGGCTGAATGATTGGTATACACGGAACAATGATGATTATTTTGATTACAGATGCAGTAAAAATGAACGTTATGATGAGATCAAGAGCAACATAAGCGAGCTTATCTCTGATAGCGAACTTGATGAGTTGCTTAATAAAGCGGCTGATGAATATCGCAGATTTTTTGAAAAGATGAAAGAAATCTGCTGTGCCAAAGACAGAAAACAATATTTCACTACATTAGCTTTTTATCACGGATTGTTGGAAAGACTGACCGAGTCCTGCCTTATTGACGCTGACAGGACGGCGACAGCCGAATTTATGGAAGGTATTGAAATTACCGAACCGTCTGAAGATGAAATACAACGTAATTGGCTTGATATGAAACAGCGTTTGGATAACAAGCTGAGTAAATTTTCCGGAAGCGACAGTGTAATATCAAAACTCCGAATGAACATTTCGGACAGATGCTGTGCTTTTGCCAAAAATGATGTAGGTATAGCTCAGCTTATTGTTCCTACAGGTGGCGGCAAAACGCTTTCGGCATTGCGTTTTGCGATTGAATATGCTGTTGAGCATAAAAAGGAACGCATTTTTTACATTTCTCCTTTTATGTCCATACTTGAGCAGAATGGCGATGTGATCCGTGAGATAGCGGGAGATGATAATTACCTTGAGCATCACTCCGATATGTATAGCAAGATTATCGATAATAAGCATAAGAGTAAAGATGAAGTCGCTGATGAGCTTGAGGACTATGAGCTGCGTTGCAGGCATTGGGATAAACAGGTTATTTGCACTACTATGGTGCAGTTCTTTGATACATTATTCTCGTCCAGGACCGAAGCTCTGAGAAGGATGCACAGATTTACTGATTCGGTAATCATAATTGATGAAGTGCAATCAATACCGATAAGGTGCGTATATTTGTTTAATCTTGCTATGAATTTTCTTTCCGAATTTATGGGATGCACGATAGTGTTATGTTCCGCTACACAACCTACATTTGAACAGTGCAAGTATCCTATAATGCTTGACAAAGATAGCTCGATGACAGGGGATTATACAAAGGATTTTGAAGATTTTAAAAGAACTGAAGTTGTATCGTTGCTGAATAATCAAGGAAATACTTATGAAGAAGCTGCGGTAATATGTATGGACAAGTACCGTGAGAACGGGAATCTTCTGTTTGTAGTCAACACTAAAACTGCGGCGTCAGAAATATTCAGGAACGTAACGCAACTTAATGACGAAGAAGAAATCAAGGCGAAAGTGGTTCACCTCAGCACAAATATGTGTCCGGCACACAGACGCAAGGCAATTGATGATATACGCCGTATGCTTGATAACAATGAACGTGTGATATGCATAACGACACAGCTTATAGAGGCAGGGGTCGATATCAGCTTTAAATGCGTAATACGTTCAAGTGCAGGTCTTGATAACATAGCTCAGGCGGCAGGAAGATGTAACAGAAACGGTGAAGATGATCGCAGGAATGTATATATAATCAAACTGAAGGATGAATATATCGAAAAGCTCGGAAAACTTAAAGAGGCACAGCGCCAATGCGGTTTGATAGTACGAAAATACGGATGTGAGCAACTGTTGTCGGTTGATATTATGAAAAGATATTTTCGTGATTACTATGAAGATTGTGCCTGTGACAGTAAAGGTGATATGCTTGAATATCAAATCAGAAACTCAAATTACAGTCTTCTTGATCTGCTGTCTTGCAATATAATTTTCAGTAATGATAAAGGAAATTGGAAGTCAAGGCAGGCGTTCAAAACAGCAGGCGATAACTTCAGAATGATAGATAATAACACTATTGATATAATAGTGCCGTATAACGAAGAGGCGAGCAGAATAATCGAAGCTCTTAACGGTGAAATAACTATATCGCAGGCTCTTGAGCTTCAGCGTAAAGCACAGCAGTACATTGTAAATGTATACGATTATACATTTAAAAAGCTTGCTGAAAACGATGCTTTAAACGAGATCAAGGTAAGGCAGGATGAAAAAGTGTATATCTATGCGCTTAAAAAAGAGTTTTACAATAACGCTACAGGGCTAAGTACAGAGGGCAAACCTCAGGAAGCAATGTTCGTCTGAGTTTGCCTCAAATATCGGATATATACAACACGATATGTGACCTGTCTGTTAGAACAGGCTGACATAAATATCAAAATGCAAAATACGGGTAAAAGCGAAAGCACAAGCCCGAAAATAAAGGAGGTAAGAATTTTGAGCAAAACCGAACACGATAATATTGTCGAGTTCAAGGTGAGCGGAGATTTCGCACTTTTTGCAGACGTGCTGACACGTCCGGGCGGAGAAAAATTCAGCTATCCCATACCGACTTATGAGGCGCTGAAAGGCATACTCATGAGCGTATACTGGAAGCCGACTATCATATGGGTGATAGACGAGTGCAGGGTGATGAATAAGATCTCTATGGAACGTAAGGGCATCCGTCCGATTAAATACGGCGGAGGCAACGACCTTTCGTATTACACCTATCTTAAAGATGTGGAGTACAGGGTAAGAGCTCACTTTGAATGGAATGACAACCGTCCCGAGCTTGAAAAAGACCGGAACGAAAACAAGCATCATAACATTGCAAAACGCATGATACAGCGTGGCGGAAGGCGTGATATTTTCCTCGGTACAAGAGAATGTATGGGGTATGTCGAGCCTTGCAGCTATGATGAAGGTGTAAGCTATTATCAGGGTACTGAAATTCCATATGGCTTTATGTATCATGGCATTACTTATGCAGACGAAGCTGAGAGGGAAGAAGACAAGGGCAAACTTACCGTCAGGTTCTGGCGGCCTGTTATGAAAGATGGGGTTATAAAGTTTGATCATCCGAATGATATTCCCGAATCTCAGAAAAGGCATATCCGTGATATGAAAATAAAGCCGTTTGATAAAGATCTTGATAATTTCAGCGGACTTCAAGAATTCGACTTTATAGGCGGGGGTGATGATATTGAGCTGGACTGATGAATTGATGAGAGCATATGACATTCTGAATTCAACGAATGACCGGAATTTACTTCCGCTTTGTCATTCGACGCAGAATGCACAAATTACAATAGATATCAATTCAGATGGCACTATACCGTCAATAGGATTCGCAGAAAAAGTCGAAAAAGAAGATGCTGTTACAATAATTCCCGTAACAGAGGATTCATCATCCAGAGGAGCAGGTATCAATCCGCATCCGCTTGCAGATAAACTGATATATATTGCAGGCGATTATCCTGAGTATGCAGATGTCAAAAAAAGCGACAACAGCGATTATTATAATGCGTATATCGAAAATCTGAAAAAATGGTGTGAGTCAGGCTCTGCACCGCAGGAAGTAAAGGCTGTATACACTTATCTTTCCAAAGGCACTATAATTGCCGATCTGATTGACGCGGGGATATTCACTTTGAATGAAAAAGGCAAATTATCCGATGAAAAGATAGCCAATTACGATCCTGCAGATTGCTTTGTGAGATTCAGCGTTGACGGAAAAAAGCTATGGAAAGACGAGAGCTTGTATCAGGCGTATATAGCGTATGTCTGCGGCGATTGTGCAACTTCGGATATTTGCTATGCTTCAGGCGAACGTGGTGGTATAACATATAAGCATCCGTCTAAAATACGAAATACCGGCGATAAGGCAAAGCTGTTTTCCACAAACGATGAAAGCGGTTTTTCATATAGAGGAAGATTTGCGGATAAAACTCAGGCTACCGCAATCAGCTTTGACTACTCGCAGAAGTTACACAATGCGCTTAAATGCCTGATAAAAAAACAAGGCTATATTGTAGACGGTCTGTGCATTCTGGTATGGGAAAATAATCTTGAAGAAATTCAAAAGCCTTTTGAGGGATGCAGCTTTGATGACGATGAAGATGGCTATATTCCTGAAAGCAACACCGGCGAAATAAACAAAACGCTTACGATAGCTTCTATTACGGGTACCAAAAACAAATACAAAAGCGATTCTAAAACTCTTTTGATTATGTTCGACAGTGCTACAACGGGAAGACTTTCAATGACGGAATATGCTGAGGTTGCAACCTCGGATTATCTTTCTAACCTTGAGAAATGGCATAGAGATACCTCGTGGATATGCTATGGTAAACGCCGTTCTTTTTCTGTATACGAAATTGCCGCTTGTGCTTATGGCAATGAAGAAGGAAGTGTGCTTAAGCCGGGCGAAAAAACAAAAAAAGATGTTTATCAGCGACTTATTCCGTATATCGTATGCGGCGGAAGAATACCGCAGGATATAGTAAACCAACTGTTCATCAGAGCTTGCAGATACAATGCCTTTGATAATAAAAGCAACAACTGGCAAAGAGTTGTTAACTGTGCCTGCGGCATGATACGAAAAAGAATTATCGAAACAAAAGGAGAGTGTACAATGTCACTTGAAAAAGAATGCTGCGACAGAGATTATCTGTACGGCAGACTGCTTGCAGTAGCAGATTATGCGGAAGGTTCAACATATGACGATAACGAAAACCGACCGACTAACGCAAAGCGCTTGATTGAGGCATTTTCAAATCACCCGTGCGAAACATGGAAGGTGCTTTATCTGAGTCTCAGACCGTATCTCAACAGAATGAATATCGGTAAGAGAAGTTATTTTGAGCGTATGATAAATCAGATCACAGCGATGTTCCCGTTGGATACCTACAACGATAATTCACCGTTGTCTTCGGAATTTCTGCACGCATACAGCTGTCAGATGAATGATTTTTTCACAAAGAAAACAGACAATAACAAGGAGGAAGAATAATTATGAGCACATTAGCAAACAAGGTTGATTTTGAGGTCATTATCTCAGCAACAGACGCAAACCCCAACGGTGATCCTTTAAGCGGTAACCGCCCCAGAATAAATTCAAAGGGTCTGGGTGAGATTTCAGATGTATGCATCAAGCGTAAGATACGCAACAGACTTCAGGATATGGGCGAAAGAATATTCGTACAGAGCGATGACAAGTGTGATGACGGATGTGACAGCTTAAGAGCAAGAGCGGATTCTTGCGATGAACTCAAAAAAGCATCTTCAGGCAAGAATACCAACAAGGATGAATACGCAAGGATCGCTTGTGACCAGTGGATAGATGTCCGCAGCTTTGGTCAGGTTTTCGCCTTTAAAGGTGATGCGGTTTCTGTTGGCGTAAGGGGTCCGGTATCAATCAGCATCGCAAAGAGCGTATCGCCGATTGAAATAATCAGTATGCAGATAACAAAGAGCGTAAACGGAGAGAGCGGTAAGAACGGTAAAGCTTCTGATACTATGGGTACAAAAAACCGTGTTGGTTTTGGTTTGTATGTATTCAAGGGCAGTATCAACTGCCAGCTTGCTGAAAAAACGGGCTTCAGCGACGAAGATGCGGAAAAGATAAAAAAGGCACTTGTAACGCTGTTCGAAAACGATTGTTCTTCCGCACGTCCCGAAGGAAGTATGCAGGTGTGCAGAGTTTACTGGTGGAAGCATGACGGTAAAACACCTAAGGTATCTTCTGCAAAGATACATAATGCTGTTCAGATAAAGGAAAAGGCTGAGCTTAACGGAAAGGAACCTAATTCTGTAGCCGATTATGATATTATACTCAACAATCCCGAGGGTGCAGTACAGCCTGAGATAATTGACAATATTTAATGAGCTACAGTGAAGATGAATATCTGATGATTTCCGGCATACAGCATTTTGTGTTTTGCAAACGACAATGGGCATTATTGCACATTGAACAACAATGGAACGAAAACTACCTCACGGTTGACGGCAACATTCTTCATCGTAATGCACACGACGGAGATTTTACCGAAATGCGAAGGGATGTTATTGTTACCAGAAGTATGCCGGTTTCTTCATCGGAATACGGTATCAGCGGTGAATGCGATATAGTCGAATTCCATAAGTCGAAAGACGGAATATGTCTTTTTGGCAGAGAAGGGAAGTACAGCGTTATCCCCGTAGAATATAAAAGGGGAAGACCTATTGACAGCGACTGTAACGATCTTCAGCTTATCGCACAGGCTATTTGCCTTGAAGAAATGCTGTGCTGCAGCATACCATACGGATATATGTATTATGGGCAGATAAGACGCAGGGTGAAAGTTGAGTTCACCGATGAACTAAGAGTAAGACTTTCGTCTGTGTTGAACGAAATGCACAGGCTGTATAAAGCACACCATACACCTGTTGTGAAAAAGAACAGAAGCTGTAATGCCTGTTCGATGAACAATTTGTGCTTACCGTCGGCAACATCTTCGTCAGCATCGGAATATATTAAAAATCGCTTGAAAGGGGACAATATATGAGAAAACTCAGAAATACGCTTTATGTGATCACGCCTGACAAATATCTGTCCCTTGACGGCGAAAATATAGTAATACACAGCAAAGACGATACGCAAACACGTCTTCCTTTGCATAATGTCGAGGATATTGTGATATTCGGTGGCAGGGGAGCCAGTCCTGCATTGATGAATAAATGCACTGAAGATAATATCGGGCTTACATTTATGAGCCGCAGCGGAAAATTTCTTGCAAGAGCAGAGGGAGCAATCAGCGGAAATGTGTATCTGCGACGTGAACAGTTCAGAATAGCGGATGATGAGGCGAGAAGTCTTTCTGTAGCAAAGAATTTTATTATCGGAAAACTGTTTAACAGCCGCTATGTTATCGAAAGAGCAGTAAGAGATCATTCTTTACAAGTTGATGTCGATAAACTGAAAAACCGTTCCGACCTTCTTTCACAGGCTATAATCAAGTGCCAGAATGTTTCTGATATTGATACTTTGCGTGGAATCGAGGGAGAATCCGCACAGCTTTACTTTTCGGTTTTTGATGAATTTATACTTCAGCAGAAAGATGAGTTCCGTTTTGTAACAAGAAGTAAACGGCCGTCGCTTGATAACGTCAATGCTTTACTGTCTTTTTCGTATTCTGTTGCAACCGGTATGTGTACCTCTGCACTTGAAACTGTAGGGCTTGATCCTTACGTCGGGTTTATGCACACAGACCGCCCCGGCAGACGGTCGCTTGCGCTTGATCTTGTAGAAGAATTCCGAGCGATAATGTGCGACAGATTTGTTATAAGTCTTATCAACAAGCGCATTATAAATAACGGCGATTTTGAGAAGAAGGAAGACGGTGCAGTATTATTAAACGAAGACGGCAGAAAGGTCTTTTTGACGCATTGGCAGAACAGAAAACAGGATATTGTTATGCATCCGTTTTTAAAAGAAAAGGTTGAATGGGGCTTGCTTCCTTATATACAGGCGCTTCTGCTTTCAAGATATATCCGAGGCGATCTGGATGAATATCCTATGTTGCTCTGGAGGTAGTTATGCTTCTGTTAATAACTTATGATGTCAACACTGAAACATCGGCCGGGAAAAGTCGACTTAGAAAAGTTGCAAAACAATGTGTCAATTACGGTATCAGAGTTCAGAATTCGGTTTTTGAATGTGTTGTAGATTCAACTCAGGCACACGAACTGAAATTTAAACTCAAAGAACTTATTGATACAGAAAAAGACAGTCTTAGATTCTATAATCTTGGCGATAAATACTCAAATCGTATTGAGCATTACGGAGCTAAGTCTGCTATCAAGGTTGAAGAACCTTTGATTTTTTAAATTTGTGCGAATGTGTAGTGCGCAGAATTTTCCGTAGACATTCGCACACGATAATTTACTTATAAAGGAAATTATTAAAGCGCAAATTTAGTTATTAATGATTTTATTGAGGAAAAATGTCCGAAATGTGATATTTAGTTCCAAAATAAAGATAATCATTGTATAAATTTGCCGTCGCCCTCTTCACGAGGGCGTGGATTGAAATATCCCACGAAGCGTTTAAGACTTGCGCTACATCGTCGCCCTCTTCACGAGGGCGTGGATTGAAATGTATATCCT